>OLOU01000316.1_pt1 | contig 43946 bp, 27 predicted proteins | sample 1672101 | NCBI WGS metagenome assembly OLOU01 (sample SAMEA3136645, study PRJEB25190) | human gut metagenome | biome: human gut; feature: human-associated habitat; material: faeces | place: Austria | collected 2013
ATTCCCTGCTGAAGAGCTTATCCCAAGCCCATCCCACAAATACCTTGAATATATTTCCCGTGAAATTACGAAAATACATTGGTCTGTACGGTGGAAGCTCCTTCTCGTGAAGTGTCCATCTGACCTGAACAAATTCCTGAAGATCCTCTCTATACTGATCTGATCTGAACACAACTACCTGAGCTCTGGTCTCGTGAGCCTTGCTCCATGCCTTTTCCAGCATGTCCGGCTCAAAGAAATCATCGGAATCCAGAAATGAAAGATACTCTCCGGTCGCGATCTCAAGACCTTTGTTTCTCGCTGCCCCGGCTCCGGCATTTGCCTGCTGTATAACCTTTACACGCTGATCCTTCGCCTCATATTCCTTCAATATCGCCAGAGAATCATCTGTGGAGCCATCATCCACGCAAATGATCTCTATATCCTTAAGTGTCTGACCCACTATGCTGTCCATGCACTGGCGCAGATAATCAGACACATTGTAAACAGGAAGAATAACTGATACCTTTGTACCCATAGCTTTACCTCTATTTGTTTCGACTAAATAAACTCTTGATCTTTCTAGGTATGAACATAATGACCGCACCGATCCTGAATGTAGGTGTCTTCTTCACTCTGTCCAGATCTGCACGGGTCTGATGAACCAGACCACGGAGTCTCCTGACTTCTCTCTCAAGCTTGCGCTCACGATCTGTACATGCGATTCTTGTATAATAGTAATCGTCAGGGGACTTGATGATAAACTGGATGTTCGCCCACTCAAGCTTTGTAAATATAGTCTGATCAATCTCCTGCATCTCCATTGCTCTCTTGAACTCGGAGCTGTATCTTCTTATATAATCCTTCTTGAATTCAGGTCCGATTCTCCTGATCGTCTCGTTGTAATTGTGGTATTTCTTGAGCCAGTATACGCCTCTGAAACGCTCCCAGATCTCAGGATCCTTTACAAGTATATCTCTGATGTGATCATACTCAACATTGACACAGTATACCTTCTCTCTGCTGTGAACAGATGAATTCGGGTTATCTCTGCGGTTCATATAATATGGCTTGTTCACTATCATAGCTCTCTTGGCATATATAAATGTCTGGAACCAGAAACCATTGTCCTGGAATGATGCTCCCGGAGTCTCGTTGTGTCTGATATGATACTCCTCTATGAAGCTTCTCTTGTAAATTCCACTCCATGTGTTCATAATGAAACGGATCGCACTTGGTGTCTCGCTTGGATTGAACACAACATTATAATCCTCTGCATTCGGTGACAAGTGGTTGTACACCAAAGTCATGTTGCCATTGTCATCGTTGCGCTTAAATCTATAGAAATCTGCCTTTACAAGGTCAAGGTCGTTCTCAACCGCCTTGTTGTACAGTTCCTCATACATATTAAGTGGCACAAAATCATCAGGCTCAACTATACCAATATACTCACCTGTAGCCTTATCAAGACCGATATTCATGCCTATTCCATAACCGCCATTTTCCTTGTCAACAATAATGATACGGTCGTCTTTCTCCGCATATCCCTTTAATATTTCAAGTGAACTGTCTGTAGATCCGTCATTGATACATATGATCTCGATATCCTTCAATGTCTGATTTACAACACTATCCATACACTCCACCAGATACATCTCTACGTTATATGTTGGAATGATGATTGAAACCTTTGCCATCTTTCTTCTCCCATAAAATTTTATCACAATGTTAGTATGTGCTATAATGCACAATTCATGGGCATTATAGCACATACTATATATATTATGCAATTTTTGATTTTATTTATTTATAAGCTATGCAAATAAGGCAAAATATGCAAGAACTATAACTCCGAGCACGATCCTGTACCAGCCAAATATCTTGAAGTCATGCTTCTTTATGTAGCTCATCAAGAACTTGATGACAACAATGGATACAAGGTATGCAACGACACAACCTATAATAAGTATAGCGAACTCAGCACTTGTAAATGACAGTCCGAATTTGATCATCTTCAGAGCACTGAGTCCGAACATAACCGGAACCGCAAGGAAGAATGTGAACTCCGCTGCTGCCACTCTTGATACACCGATGAGCAGAGCACCTATGATGGTGGCACCTGAACGGGATGTACCCGGTATGATGGAGAGCACCTGAAACATACCTATAAGAAATGCTGTCTTGTATGTTATGTCGTTCAGCGTCTCAACCTTCGGTGTTCTGGTCTTGTTCCAGTTCTCAATCACAATAAATGCTATTCCATAGAAAATAAGGGCAATCGCTATGACAACCGCTGTGTGCAAATGCGCCTCTATGTAATTATCAAACAGTATCGTAACTATCGCTCCAGGTATACATGCAACAACTGTCTTGAACCACATACTCCAGGTATCTTTCTTCATGACAGGCTGTGTCTTGTCTTTGAGCTGGAAAGGCCACATCTTATTCCAGAATATGGTCACGACAGCAAGTATCGCTCCAAGCTGTATCACCACGAAAAACATTTCCTTGAAATCAGTGCTCGCATTCAGTGAGATAAATTCATCCACAAGAAGCATATGTCCTGTGCTACTGATCGGGAGCCACTCTGTGACTCCTTCCACGATACCAAGGAATACTACCTTAAGTATCTCGATAAAACTTAATGCCATCTCTTCTCTCTCCTTTTAACTTCATTATGAGTATTCTATATTCACAGCGGATATCTGACTCAATCCGGCTGCGGTCTCTATGATAACATATTCTCACTCGTTGTACATCATTCTACAGAAAGCTTTAGAAAATGTTATGTATGAGTTTATCTTCTGTCTATAATTTGCATATATCCGGTATCTCAGCACCCCAGATGTCAACCAGCTTATCCACTGAAAACGCAGCATTTGCCGGGCTTGTGGACGGAAGTACAACAGGTTCTATGCCAAGTATCTTCTGCTGATATTTTGCATAATACTTTCCTGAGGTCTTGCCGTTGCATATCACTTTTGTGACCTTGGAAGCTTCCACTATCTTCGACAGATCCGTGGGCGTAACATTCTTTATACTGCTGTCGCTTGAACCTATGATGTCACAACTGTAGATCGCATCCCACAGGGCTATGTGGTGTGCATGCAGCATGGCTTTCTTCTCATCTATGGTCACCGGAAGTTTCTCGCCAAGCACTCTGCTGATGACCTTCCAGAATCTGTTCTGCGGATGTCCGTAGAAGAACATCTGCTCCCTGGACTTCACCGATGGCAGGCTTCCCAGTATGAGTATCCTTGATTTCTCGTCGTATAGTGGGGGAAATGGATGTACTATATGTTCATATCTGTCCTCTGTCAATCTTCTCACCTCTCAGATAATATTCAAATAACTTTTTCCATTTTTCTGGTACATTGTACGCCACCTGCCGGTTATTTTTCAATTAAATTCTTGCTTTTGCAGCTATGTTTTAAGTCATATCCACATTATTTAATTTACTTCCAAATGATATTCATGTATATTAATTAAGTTAACGTAATTTACGGACTATGAGGGAGGTCCGCCAATGCGGTAACGAACACATATGGGAGGAATTATACATGAAAAAGAGAGAATCTTTTAACAACAAATGGGGCTTCATCCTGGCCTGCATCGGCTCTGCCGTGGGCATGGGCAACATCTGGATGTTCCCTACAAGAGTCTCCATGTACGGAGGCGGATCCTATCTCATACCATATTTTATATTTGTGGTACTCATCGGATTCACCGGAGTTATCGGAGAGATGAGCTTCGGACGAGCTACAAGATCCGGTCCAATCGATGCATTTGGAATCGCCATGGAGAAAAAGGGCAAGCGAAAGCTCGGTGAACTGCTGGGCGGCATACCTGTGCTCGGCGCACTGGCAATGGCCATCGGATACACGGTCGTCATGGGCTGGATACTGAAATACATGATCGGAGCTTTCACCGGAAGCACACTGTCACCGGAGGATATAGACGGCTTTGCTTCAAACTTCGGCGGAATGGCATCTTCATTTGGCAACAATGCATGGCAGATCATTGCACTTGCCATCGGAATCACCATCCTTATGTTCGGCGTGGGCAACGGTATTGAGAAGGCCAACAAGATCCTGATGCCGGCGTTCTTCGTATTGTTCATCATCCTGACCATATATGCGGCATGCCAGCCGGGAGCCATAGAGGGATACAAATACATCTTCCGCATAGAGCCAAATGTACTTGCAGATCCAAAGACATGGATATTTGCGCTGGGACAGGCATTCTTCTCACTCTCAGTTGCGGGAAACGGAACTCTGATATACGGCTCATATCTGCCAGACGATGAGGATATACCGGGGGCTGCCGGACGTGTTGCACTTTTCGATACGATTGCTGCCATGCTTGCCGCACTGGTAATCATACCTGCCATGGCAACTGCCGGAGCACAGCTCAACCAGGGCGGCCCGGGATTGCTGTTCATCTATCTGCCATGCCTGTTCAAGTCCATGCCTGGCGGTTATATTGTTGCCATACTCTTCTTTGTGGCTGTGTTCATGGCGGGACTGTCATCACTAATCAACCTGTACGAAGCACCAATCGCAACGGTGCAGGAGAAGCTTGGAGTTGGCAGAAAACCTGCATGTGCCATCATCGGTGTCATAGCAGTTGTGGTATCCATCTGTATACAGGGTATCGTATCTGACTGGATGGATGTACTGTCCATCTACATCTGCCCACTTGGCGCAGGACTTGCCGGAATCATGTTCTTCTGGGTATGTGGCAAGAAATATGTTGAGACACAGGTCAACACCGGAAGGGAAAAGAAGTTCACAGAGAAGTTCGTGCCTATATGCAAATACATCTACTGTCCTGTATGTCTCCTTGTATTGATACTTGGTATCCTTCTCGGAGGCATCGGCTAGACAGACATTTCAATATAATTAATAAAAAGCAGTCTGACGGATCATCCCCATGTATAACACTGGCGATGTCCGCAGACTGCTTTTTACTTACTGTATCATTATCTCTTTAATCGTGTATCTTATTGTGTTTAATGTCTGTATCCCGCAATTATATGTAATGCCTTATCCTCATCAAGTGGCTTTGCTATGTGCTCATTCATGCCCGCCGCCTTGCACTTCTTCACATCCTCTGCGAATACATTTGCAGTCATGGCAATGATCGGAATGGTTCCGGCATCCTCAAGGTCTGAGCTTCTTATCTGCCTGGTGGCCTCAAGGCCATCCATCTCCGGCATCATCACATCCATAAGTATCACATCGAAGCTTCCAGCCGGATGTGATCTGTATATCTCAACAGCCTCACGGCCATTTGCCGCAGTTGTGGCAACAGCACCAGCCGTCTCCACCATAAATGTTGCTATCTCCATGTTGAGCGAATTGTCCTCAACCAGCAGTATCTTCATTCCATCAAGTCTGACTGCCTCGTGATCCTCTGGCTTCTCCGGCTCAACGACATCTGTACAGATCTCAAATGGTATCTTCATGGTAAATGTAGAACCCACACCCGGCTTACTATCAACCTCTATGCTTCCACCCATGAGGTCGAGAAGCTCCTTGGTAATAGCCATGCCAAGACCTGTTCCCTGATACTTTGTTCCCGCATCAATGTGCTCCCTTGAAAATGGCTCAAACAGGTGGCTGATGAACTCCTGGCTCATTCCAACTCCTGTGTCAGCTATCCTGAACACATAATTGGAATGCCTGCCGTCTACAGGTATCTCGTCCATCCACGCCTCTACCGTTCCGCCCGGCTTGTTGTACTTGATGGCATTTGTCAGTATATTGAGAGAGATCCGCTGAAGATGAAGCGGACTGCCTATAACCATGTTGTGCTTTATATTGAAATGAGCACCCGTAAGCTTCACATCGTTCTCCTGTGCCATGACCAGGATTGGATCATATCCACTTCTCAAAACCTTTATTATGTCAAACGGTTCACTGGTGAGCTCCGTTCTTCCGCTCTCAAGTCTGCTCATATCAAGCACATCGTTGATGAGCAGTTCAAGCTGTTTTCCAGCATCATCTATCTTGGACAGCGCATCCATCACTCTGTCCCTGTCATCTATGCACTGTTCGGCAATTCGTGACATTCCAAGGATTCCGTTGATAGGTGTTCTTATGTCGTGTGACATGCGTGAAAGAAATTCCGTCTTCGCTGTATTTGCACGCTTGGCCTCTTCGTAAGCTTCGGCAAGCAGCTTCTGGGCACGGATCTCCTCCTTCTTCTCCTCGTCGATCTCCTGAACACCTATGAGTATACGGGTGAGTTCACTCTCCTCATCCGTCCTGACTGGAATCGCCGTTATACGGCACCAGCCATATAAAGTGTCCCGGAAATCCTTACTAACGCTCTTCTCCGTCCTGAGTTTCTCCGCCAGCCTGTCCAGATTGTAGAATCTGCGCATCTGCTCACGATCCTCTTCAACCACACAGTCATTTATCACATTTTCTATTGTCTTTCCTGCTTCGTAATCCGCATTCTGTGCCGGCTTTCTGAAGGTATCACCTTCCTTGATAACCCGCACCTTACCGGTCTGAAGATCGAATATCCACACAATAAAATATATGCTGCTAACAGCCTCGATAACCGAATCCTGCTCCCGGAGTTCCTCCTTGTGAGCCTGTTCCGCATTGCGCACAGCGGTTATATCCTGATGGTAGCCTCTGACTTTTATGCCATCGGTAAAACTCCTGTCCCGAACACCGCCACATCTTATGTGCAACAGTCCTCTGGTTGGATGCATCCAAGTATATATAACCTCAGCCTTGCCGTCGCGTCTTATGGTCTCCATGTATTCAGCGGTGGCCTGCTGTGACTCCTCAGTAATGCCTGCTATCCACTTTACATATCTATCTTCAGGCGACAGATCATCAGTCGTTCCAAGAAGAGCGTTCATCTTCTTGTTCGCATACAGCATGGATCTGCCGTCGTTCATGAGCACCATGGTCCACATACCAATACCGGCCCCGGCCAGGGTCTCTTCTATCTCACTCTGTACCTTTTTCTCCTGTTCCTCAGCGCTCTGATTAGCTTCATTTTCCGTCATTATATCAATCCTTTTTCCATATACTTTTCTATAAATATTTGTAACATATAACGACAGATTTTACCAGTTAAGAAACTCAACTATTATAAAGATTATTCATCATCTTCATCCAGTCCGAAGCCTTCCTCCAGAAAACGGTTCCACTCGGCATTGTTGCTCTCAAGCTGCTTCTTCTGCATGATACGGTTCCGGTCTGCGAGAATGGACAACATCTCATCCACAATCTCCTCAAGAGGCAGCTCCTGATAATGCGACAGATAGCCCATCATCCTGCCCGCCGTAAAATCCGTATTCAGATTCTTTGTTATGAGATCACAGAACTCCTCGGGATATCCCCGGTCAAGCATCATCTCATAGAGCTCCATGCTCATCTCTGATCTTGGTTTCATTCAGATCTCCTTCCTATCACAAAGCTTGCCACCACTGTAAATATTGCACTGATTATCAGCTCAGTATAGTATCCCAGCCCTCTGCTGAGTATCATGCCCGGCAGGAGCAATGTGCTGCCAAATATCGGCAAGAACATCTCCATAAAGAGTTTTTCACTGATTCCCATACCACCCGGAAGGGGAAGCATATCCACCGCAACTGCTATGGCTCCCTGCATGAGAATGATAAGCCATGATGATGATCCTGAAAGTCCAAACGCCTTGTACACAAACCATGTAGCTGCAAATAGTGAGAATCTTTGCACAACTGTTATAATGAACACTACCACCAGCATCCCGAAATGTCCTACCATGTAATCCGCAGTCTGGTTGTACTTTTCCATTGATGCCGCGAGCTTTTCCTCACGGGACTTCTTGTGTCTTAAAAACTTCATCCGCTCAAGAAGTCTACTGCCATTCACCACAAATGCCTTTGCAAGCGACGGGTGAAATGCGAACAGCACCATTCCTGCCACACACACAACGTTCAGCACAAGTCCAAGATAAAATACCCACTGCACATCATCTATATATGTATGTATAAAACTCTGTCCAAATATAGCTATTCCAAGTCCCAGAAGTACCAACACCAGCTTGTACATGATCGTCACTATGAGCAGTACCTGAGTTGACACCGGAATAGGGATCTTCTTTTTCTTCATATAATATATCTGAGCCGGCTGTCCACCTGATGCAGATGGCGTGATACAGCTGAAAAAGAATCCAACCGACGAGAACAGGAAACAGGTTCCCCTGCCTACATTCACTCCAAGATTTCGCATCATATAATGAATGATAATTGATTCTCCCCATATAAATACCACAACACATACCACTCCCGGTATGAGCCACCAAGGATTCACCGTCTGAAGTATATCAGATATCTGTCCTATATCCTCGCCGTGAAACACTCCGTATATCGTTCCGGCAAATATGAGAACCAGGAACAATACGTTGAACACCATCTTTTTCTTATTTCCCATTTAGCTTACTATCCTTTTCATAACTGGGGCAATACCCCTTTAAATACAGCGTGAACGTCATGCACAATGCTAGTATATCATGGATCATTCAATTAAATGGCAAAAAAGGGTGGTTTTTACTTTAATTATTTGTAATGTGAGTTTTATGTGGCATACACATTCTATTTTTCACTGTTCAGGATCGGCAGGTTCTGGTTCTCCTCCCAGAGAGTCGCAACCTCGGTTCCATCCTTGTGGCAATACACAATCTTATTTATAACTCTTGGCTCCTCATCGCCATAGTATATATCTGAACTGTCTGTATCCTTATGTTCTGTCTGAGGGACAGCCGCTCCCTCTCTATATCCTCCAAAGCTCTGATACGCCTCACTTGACATCCACGACCTTGCATTTCCAAATATATCAAGTGATGTCAGTCCCTGCTCCCCGAGATAAAATTTGAATACGCCGCTATCCTCAACCGACTCAGATATGAGATCATACTCCGCATCCCCCATAAGTGCAGCCTGTGACTCTGACCGGTTATTTACCGCGTCAACGTCCACCTGCTCCCGGTTCTGTTTGCCCGCATATGTAAAGTATGTATTCTTGGCTATCTGACAGAGCCAGACCTTTATATCACAGTCTCCTTTGAACCGATCCACAGCTTTTATCGCTTTAACAAATGTCTCCTGTGTTATGTCTTCGGCTATGTGGGGATTCTTAGACAGTGCCAGCACAAAACGATATACGTCTTTGTAGTACTTTTCGTATATTTCTTCTATTTCATTTTTTTCTTTTCCTGACGCCAAGTTTTTTACCTCCCTTCACATATAAGACCAGTATAATTGAAAAACGTTACAAAAGGAGCAGACGCATGTAAGGCGCTTCGCGCGGCGTCTGCGTACTTCACAAGGAATCCTCCCACTTACGTGGGTCCCTCCTTATGAAAATAAAATGCTGTGAATTTCGAAAATTCTTCACAGCATTTTTCATCGTTTATATTTTGTCAGATTTTCTTCTCTTTGACTAGAAGCTGTGGCCTCCACCTCCACCGCCGCCGATGCCTCCGAAGCCACCGCCGCCGATTCCACCATGGCCTCCGGATCCAGATCTTGTACTTCTCGTTTCAGTGAGCATATCATATTTCTGATTCATATTATATGAAACCTTTGTACCGATAAGCAGATTTTTTGAACCCATATCTTGTACTTTTGATGTTTTCTTCAGCAGAAGATAATTAAGCAATATAGAAAATATTATTGCAAGGAGTATGTTGCTGATATGCTTCATGGGACGGCTTATCTCTTCTCCAGCCAGCAGCATATTTATCTGCTTGAATGCCTCATTTGCGCACTCAAAATATTTCTCTTCACTTGCATATTCATAGACATTGTCTGTTATCGTATACGCATTTGTCTTGGTGATGATCTTATACGGTTCGCCATAAGAATAGATGTATATCTGTCTATTATACAAATCAATGAGGAACATAACACCATCCAGGGTGCCCAATTCCCTTTTGTAGGATGACTCAGCATGGTACGCTGAAGAATGGAATGCAAATTCCGATATCTCGCATAATACATTACAATAACGGGCTGTCTCCTGCATAGTCTCCATCAGTTGTTCTTCCTGACTTTTAGTCAACACATCTGCATAGTCCTTGATTATCACTTTATGGTGGTAGCTATACGAATCATCCTGATCCTTCTCAGATGCGTGAACATGTACTGCACAATCAGACCCCACAACCAGAAACGACAGCATGATCATCACAGTGATCATCACTCTGGCAATTACCGCTCTACGCACGATGATCACCTCCCTTGTACTCAAACTGTGGAAGTGGTCTTGTGGACATCCGGTTGTGGCTGATCACCAGATCTATAAGCGTCAGAATGGTTGCAGCACACACCAGGAGCACGCATCCATAATAATACTTGTCCATAACCGGTTTTATCAACACGACCGCTACAGACAGAATGGTGGCAAAGGCAATAAATAATCCCATGACGCCACTTTTTCTTTTTACTCTTCTCACGTTTGCTATGCCTTTTACTGCTCCATAAATGGCAACCAGACACGAGATGACCGCCACAACATAACTGGCCTTTCCCATAATATCCCAGTTAAAAAGTAAAGGATTTATTCCAAACTTCAGGCAGAATAATACTATTATGCACACTATCAGCTGTATAACTTCCAGAAAACAGGAAAACTTCACAAATGAAGTTATCTTATTTTTTATTTTTCTTTTTGTGTCTTTTTGTGGCTTTTTTGTTTGTAGCTTTTTCTTCCTGCCTCCACTTTTCTTTGCATTGAGTGTGTGCCTTGCGAAGAATCCCACATCATTTTCATGTGTCTCTACATCTGCTATCTTCTCCATCTCATCGCAATATACCATGGTCACAAGCGCACCTATCGCAGATACAAATGCCAGCAGCACGCCAGGTCTCACCGTAAGAAATAAGTTCAGCAAAAAGTATAATGGGATCACTCCTATCAGGCATCCCAGCAGGAACTTGCCGATATCAAGCGGTATATCCGCAGCCACTTTGCCCGTGCTGCCATTTACCGCTGCATATGCAATACGCTTTCCGTTCTTGTATGACAAAAGCCATACCGGAAACAATCCGGTTTTTACTCCAGTGATCTTTATATCCATCGTTTCTGACAATGGCTCCTCAGGTTCACCGATAGCATCATATGTACATAGATGATGCTTTATCTTCCTCATCATCACATCATGCGCCATATCTCCTGTCACCTGCGCTATCTTATCCCTGTAAACCTTATAATCCACATCCGGCAGATCCGCATAGAATCCGCTCAGATATCCCATGGAAAATGGCTTCATATCCGCCGAGTCAAATGGTGCCACCTTGCTGCTGAGATCATCTGGAAACAGCGATGATGCGTCCATGGTTATATTCTCATAATGATTATCTGCAAAACATCTTACATTATATGTATGACTAACTGTATCAACCCCTGAGCTATAGCTGTCCGTCGCCCTGACAGCGGTTTTACCTTTCTGGTCAACATCACACAGCCAATACGGCATGTAGATTCCACGGAACTCCTGCACATTTCGTCTGTGTTTCAGCCTGTTCGGAGCGTATATAGCCCTCTTCATGACTGTGGCATATGATGCCTTGCACATGTCCTTCGTCACCGCAAACGGTATCACATAATCCGGTCTTCTCTCGCTTTTCAGCCGGCTGGAAAGCATAGTCGCTGCCCCGCAGTAACTGCAGAATCCCGTCGCTGATTCATCTGTACTGTATATCTCCCCACCACACTGCGGACAAATGAATACAGTAAGCTCCATAAGCTTGCGTTCCTCGCTGTCCTCATCCTTGTCGACACTCTCCGGCTCGTATTCATTTCCACATGCTTTGCAGTACATTTTCTTTCTTGCTATATCATATACCAGATTGCTGCCACATCCGGCACATTGTATCATATGTATTTCCCCCTGTAATATAAATTGTGAAAGATTATTGACGAAATAACCTAAATAATTATACTACCTCTTTTTATAAAGAACCAGTTCCGGATTTGTCCCTTCCGCCTCATATGTCGATATCAAAATAAAATCCATATCCGCCAGAACTCCAAAGTATCTGTCTCCGCCGAATTCGCATTCCAGCTGATTTCCCAGATATGTCTTCTCGTCATCAAGGAATCTGACATTCATGCCATTTGGCAGACGATACTCGAGATCCACATATTTGCCAACAAGCGCATTGAGTCTTTCAAGACGGGGCATTCCTTCTATATGAAGCGCATTGATCTCATCTATGAGCCTACCTTTAAATACCTCAAACTGGCCATTGTCACTTAGCTGCTCATAACGCTTCCAATAGTCAAGTTTCGGCAGCATCTCTTTCAAATATTCTCTGGCCTGCTCCTCAGTGAAATTCTCCCCCACCATGTTCTTCACACACACTTCTATCAGGTCATCCATGTTGCTGTAGGTATAAGTACCGTCGGCATAACACCATTTGCAGTAATCCTCGTTCAGTGAACCGTCGCTGTCACGTCCCATAATGTTATCATCCTCAATGGGCATTCCGCAGCACTGACAAATGAGTTTTCTCGGTGTCCCCAGCAGTGTATTTATTGATACGTCCAGCTCCTTTGAAAGGAGCTTAAGCGTATCTGTGTTCGGCACCGTCTCGCCATTCTCCCAGCGCGATACCGCCTGCCTTGTGACCATGACTTTCTCTGCCAGGTCATCCTGGGATAATCCCCGTTTGGTTCGAAGTTCTAATATAACATCCTTTGTCTCCATTGTACTCACCTCCGTTATGGATATCATAACAGATTAAAGGGATTGGGGAAAGCAACGGGGTGTTGCTCTGTTCCTATACCGACTGCGTAAACCGGCATTTCGGGAAGCCCGAGCAGCCTATGAATTTGCCGAATTTCCCCGATCTTTCAACCAACTTTTTCCCGCATTCCGGGCATATCATAGACATCTTTGCAGGTGCAGACTTAGCCTCTTCGGTCTTATCGCCAAGCAGCTCAGCAACCTCTTTATCTGTTAGTATCTCTGCTGTGCATTCTCTCGCAACCCTCACCGACCTGCAAGTCCATACCGACTTATCGCCTATCATGTAAAATCTGAATTTTGCCCTTGTCGCTGCAACATTGACGATATTATTGTTCACCCAGTTGACTGCTCCCATAGATTTGCTGTCGCATCCGAGTAGGAATATAACCTCATCCGTTCCCTGGCCCTGGAAAGTGTGCACAGTTCCAATGTTATTTGCATTAAGCCATTTTCTGACTCTTGGCTCTTTTCCATATAACTCCGATTTCTTTATCATCTCCAGCATTCCCTCTTTGACCGATGTAAATGGAGTGATGATAAACAGCCTCGGAATATCACTTGAATCCCTTTCAAATTTTCTCGCCAAAAGTTTCAGCACAAGCTCTCCCTGGGCCTTGACAAAATGATCCTTCTTGCCCGAATTCTCAGCACCTGCTACATCTATCCAACAGCTCTTGTCCAGGATAAATGTTCTTGCCCTGTCCTCCTTAGGAGCTGCCGTCTGCTGCTTCATAGTTCCATCATATGAAAGCACATTTGAGATTGTGTACATCGGGTCAATGCAACGTCTATGGACTACCAGCGGGCAGCCTACCCACTCTTTCTCCTCGTCCTTTCCAAGATAAGTTCCATACGGATTTATATAGTCAGCAAAAGCCTGCACAGAGATTTTCTTATCCTTGTAACCTGCCAATATCTCCGCGGTAAGCAACTGTTTTATCATGTCAGTCTCTGCGGTAACCACAGGCTCTATCTGCTTTGGATCTCCGACTATGATCGCCTTTCTGCATCTGAACATCGCACCAACTGCCATCTGTGGCTGTGCCTGTCCCGCCTCATCGACGATAAGAGTTCCAAGCACTCCGCTTTTCTTCACATCGCCCAGAAATGTCTGCGCAGAAGCAAATGTTGTGGATATCACAGGGGTCAGCAGGAAAATGCTCTGAAGCATGTACGGCATGGCTTCTTCTCTGTCTGCAAGCTTCATCCTCTCACCACAATCATCAAACACATTCCACGCAATCATCAGGTTGATGATATTATGCCGCATACATTTTGAAGAAATGACGAATTCCTTGTGCAGCTTACATGCATACAGGAATAACTTTTCACGCTCTCTATTGTACTGGGCGGTAAACCATGGATTGGTTATCTGTGCTTTTGTTGACAGCCGATCATCCTCGGATACATAACGTTCCATAAATACAGTGTCCACCGGGGTCATCTTCATCTGCCCATGCGAGTATTTTGAAATACACCGCTGGTATTCCTGAAGATTCTGCAGGCCTGATATCCTATTGTTCAAAGAAGTTATCTCTCCATTAAGTTTTGATATTGTTGCTTTCTTCTCCTGAATGAATATATCTCTTGCGGATGTATCCTTACGCCTTGCGAACAATCCCTTCGGTCTGCTTTCCTCAAGCTCGATCAACTCTTTTTGTTCAGCAAATAACTGACGCTCAAACATCTGCCGCTTTCTTTCCACATCACTTATTTCACATGACAAATCCTCTGGTGCATCTTCCTGCAGCTCCACAGGAACCGAACTTGCCAGAGCACAGATCTGTTCCAACTCATTTCGCAGGCTTTCCACCAGTTTATATTGAGATAAAAACTTTTTTCTTACCTCCAGATATTTTGCCTTATGCTGCTCTCTGACAGCATTTGATCTGTAGTCCTCCACAAATGGCTTCAGGACCGAATTGCAATACTTACGGATATTTGCCTTCCTGCCAAACGGAGCGGATATCAATCCCCAGCAGTCAACTCCACCTAAAAGCTTATCCGCATAACGCGTAAAATAAATGTCCTTCTCTTCATGGCTCTTACCATATCTGGTTATAGTCTCCACATCACCTGACTTGTTGATATCAAACAAATCATGAACCTCATCCAGACCGCAGCGGATCTCCTCTTCGTCATCCCCAGACGACTCCAGACTGTCAAGTATATCCCTCGACTTCGGAAGATCTATCGTGATATTTTCCACCGCCGCATTGTTACATGACGCGACCAGCATACTATAATTGTTGATCTCATCAACATTTATCGAATAATAATGAGGCGCATACTGATAATAGGCATTCGCATTTGCCTCTAGCGGTCCATGCGAAAATGAATGCATCTCAAATAAAGAGTCTGGATCTTCTGCATTCTCAGCGAGGAGTCTGGCACGCTCAACAATATTGCTTGCCACGATCTCCTTGAGCAATGTAGTCTTTCCCGTTCCGGGAGGTCCGTTTACAGAAAAAACTGGAGCATCCCCGTCCTGTCTGATTGCTATATTGACCGCAACCTGCTGCATCAACGCCGGCATATATTTGGCCGGCCATTTTCCCCTTGGTGAATTTGTAACATTGAAGACTTTATCAAAGAACCGCTTCATCTCACTTTTTCCCGCATCCGGCGAGATGATTGTTCTCGGTAAATTGTCAAATCCTTTCGACTTTTCGTACCCTGCCAGAATGTACTCGATCACTTTCTTCTCATATTCATTCCCATCGCCAAAGTTCCCATTCTGAACCAGCTCTGACAACTGGATAATGTCATTCAAAAAGAAGCTTTTACCCAGATCCGCATAGTCAAATGCGTCCTCGTCCGCATCTCTTGCCTGTTCGCTCGCATACCTGTTGTATTCGGCAATTCCCATCGATTCCTGAGGATCATCTAAGAACCTGTGTTTCACATACTCGTTAAAAATCTTCTCATATATGGTTGAAATAAACTCATCGACATTCTGGTCCTGCAGTTCCTCATCGATCTCTCCAACAAGTTCTTCATACTCGCTAGTATCGAGAGAAAAGTCATGACTATTATGTGCTCTTGACTCATCCCACCTGGCAATCGCCCACAGTATCGGTGACAGTTTGAAACTGTTCTGAAGATACACACCTTTCATATCTGTCTTGAATGAGCACCATGCGATCGCACTCTTTTTCGGATAAGCTATCTCAGGATTATCGGATTTATCCTCTATAAACTTCTCAAGATAATCAACTAATGTATTCCTCTCTACCTTCCCCAGACAAAAATGGATATCATCACCAACCGAAGAAAACTTCGCATAGTCGTCCCTGTCATTTTCCAGGATCATTTCCAGATCAATATCAGAAGATGACAAAACTGGCAAATCAAAGAAGACCTCGATCTTCTCTGCCTTAACCTCTTTGCCATTCTTAATATTTTTAATTAGCTTTTTGTCCTCTGTACTTTCCTGTGGAATGTCGGTCTGACCTAGAAATTCTGTGATTTTCCAGTAGTTTAAGATTTCCAGGACTATGGTTTTTCGTTTGTTTTCCATTCGGTGTGCTCCTTGTGGTGTAACCCCTAATCTTCTTTCTTGAAATATCTTCCGATCTTTCTTGCTTATAACCTCGCTTTTAAATCTCCCCTGTCTCATGTTAGTCTCACCCAAGCTCAAATCTCGTGAGACTTCGTTGAGACTAACTTCGGAATGTTCCTAAATGTCAGTTTAAACACTATATTTACTGTTATTCCCTTACTTAATTTTCCATTCTCCACCATTATCTGGGCCTTTTCGTTCTATGATACCTTTGTTCTTTAATTCAGATATATATCTTGCTATTGTCCTATATGTGACATCTAAGGCTATTCTTGATTCATCAATAGAAATATTCGGATTTTCCGAAATCAATTTTAGAATCTCACACGCTTTAGCAAGCTTCTTCTTAGAATATTCCGGCATTAACTGTTTGATTTTTTCTTCTGAAATTTCTATGACATTTTCATCAAATTTCTTTTCCATCTTCATCACAAAAAGGGATTTTTATAGCGGTTACCAATAATATCCCAAAAATTCGTGAACAGCGTGACATTTATCAGGACGACCTTGCCGTTGCTATCGGATACAACACCAAAACTGTCGGCAGGATAGAACGTGGGGACGGCACACCCCCTCTGCCGAAATTTATGCTATGGATATCAACGCACTTTAATATGCTGGTGGAAGAGATATTCCATGTAGAAGATTGAATTGGGCATATGACACCCAGCTCTTAAATTGTAAAATAATTTTTTCCCTCTTGATGTGCAAATTTTCTGTTCTACACAACATATAATTGACTAAGATGCCAAAGTGTTATTTTTTAATATACTAATTAAAATATATAGCAACCTTAAGCCCTTACTAATTCATAATTCAGATTAATTTTCCAAGCATCTCTCGAGAGAATGCGCAAGTTCCAGCTCATTATTAAATTCTTCTTTTAAATCTGATATTAAGTCTTTTAAGGCATCCAAAACATCGTCCACTTCATAATCTAGGCTATCCTCAATCCCATCTGATGCACCACCATCTTCATCAAAATTTAGATAACCAACTGTAAGGTTAACATAGCCTCTTGCAAGTATTTTTTTATCCAATGAAAGCGAAACTTCTATTTGTTCTTCTGAACCGGCTTCCGGTGTTCCATAAAGTTCACCGAAAGACAAAGTATAAACTTTACAATTTGTTCCAAAAATGCTTATATTATCACCATACTCGATACAATCAGGAAGTATTTTCTCTATTCTCTCAAATACCATATCATATTTACTATCCAACCATTCTCTAATTTTATTCAATATTTTATCAGTATCCTTTTCAGAAAAATCGATAGGAATCCTCTTCTCAAATGAAAATGCATTTATACAGGCTTCAGCATCTTCTTCCATCTTACACTTTACTTGGGAGCGAATCTCATCATACAGAATTGCTAATTCTTCATAATCTGATGAAATAGCATTATACTGCTCAAACAATTCCAACATTGATTTCTCCATACTTGATTCATTCAAATTATTTTCCAACATATCACGATATTGAGATAACGCTAGAAATCCCAATTCTTCCCTATCTTCATCCTCAAGTTCTCTGTTCAAGGCTTCTTGCTCATCATCGATTTCAACCCTACTTTTTCTTGAATCTCCTCCTAACACAATTTGAAAAGGCAGCACCCTTATTTCTTCCGTTTCACTATTAAGTTCAATCCTACAGGCAAATCTTGCATTATGTTTTTCTAAAATATGTCTTTCTTCAACAAAAGCATATTCTTTTTCCTCGGAGTCCCAACAGGCATTTTCAAAATCCTCAAAATAGCAATTCACAGTCATATGTCCATTTATCCATAAGGACGCCGTGATTATATCTCCATCTATATCATCTATTGTATGAAGCCTCGTACCTGATATATGGCAATATTCTAAATATGTTTCATCATAATCATAGCCATCGGCAATACCATCTTTATCATATGATAATCCATGAACTTCAACACAGCTATCATCAATCATATACTTAATTGTTTGAATAATAGAATTAGTATTACTCTTTATTAATTCGAGTGCAGCTGTATATTCTTCTTCACTCTTACTTAACATATTAAAAAGTTCTCCTAACGAAGAAAAGAATAAGTGATTCTTACTGTTTGTACACGCTTTTTTGAAACCATCATCCTGACTAATGATTGCTACAATCTCTTCACTTCCGAAGCGTTTTTTGATTTCTTCGGCAATAAATGCATCAGGAAATTCTTTTCTTTTTTTCTCACTATTTTCAAAAGGTGGGCGAACAGCAAAATAATCTTCCATAATTTTTTCAAGATTTATGCTAGCCGTATCAAGTCTTTCCACCTTACAATCTTCCAAAAATTTCGCAAATATATCTTTTGCATTTTTATGAATAGTATCCTTATCAGGTATTTGAACATATACACTCATTCCAATATCAGCTAAGTACTCTTTGGGAAGTATATCTAGATATTCTTTTCTTAACTTTCTTGCTTTTCCACATACATCGTTAACACGTCGGCATATGTGTTTTTCTACTTCACTTATTACAATATTGCTTAATACAAGCTTAATTTTGCCATTTTGAACATTTTTTACAAGCAATCTCATCGTACTATCTGTACCAAAATCAAATTTATTTGCTTCAAATATATTAGTGTCTATTGTGACGTTTAACGGATATTTTATCATTCCTCTATATCATGCAATTATAAAAGATAATGCAATTCGTCTCCTTTCTTTCTATCATTTCTCTACCGACATCAGTATAAGTTCTTAATGATTCGGTTACTATAACAAATGCTTAGTTCTATATTAATTCATACCCCTAGTTATTCCACTTTCTATTTATTGTATAAATTATCTACCTCAACTTCATATATAAACTCAATATGGGTATCAAAAAGTACCCATCCACCCAATCAAAGCTATCCGTATTTCCCTACAAAAACCTATTAACTGTATGAACCGCCACCTTTGCTACTTCTACCGGAAAGTTATATACTCCTATAGATATAGATGGAAATACAATAGTCCTAATTCCATTATCCATTGCTAACCTCATGGAATTAAATTAACAGTTATCTTTAAAATGGTAACAAGTTTTAATTGAGTTTCATTTTACAAAAAGCTCAATTACCACACAATCCGTCAAATATAACATATCTAGCTGCCGTTCCTTTGCCACTTAAGCTAATCAGTTTCTCGCTCCTCATCTTATCAATAACACTTCTTGCCTGTTGTATAGGAAATCCACACATCTACTGTATTGCCACTAACTCACGACATAGTAGTTATTATACATAACCACCATATCATTTCCTTCCCAGCCACTATCGTTTCTGTTACATATTACTCTTTATTCGTAATTTCCCAATATCCACTAAAGCCCCGTCCAACATAACATACATTATCCATTTCTTTTATATGACGCTTAATTGTTCTTGTACTTACACCTAAGACAATTGCCATTTTCTCTGTACTGATTTTACTGTCTTTACGAATCAAATCCAGAATCTGGGCATCCAGTTTATCTTGGGTGACATCTTGAGTGACATCTTGGGTGACATCTTGGGTGAAATCTTGAGTGACACCATAGTTCAGATTTGGCATCACAACAATAAACTGATATCTGTCTGAACGAAATGTTGGTCTTTTGCTCTCACTATAATTGATTTGGAACTTATATCCACTAATAATTTTTCCGAATCCACTACCTTTACGTTCCATATATCCAAGCCTGTTGAACACATCTGCAAGAACCGGATTTCTTCTGGTTGAAGGTACTGTGAGCGGATCTCTATCCTGAATCATGGAACCATCCGGCATTCCTCCCGGAGAATAGATTTCCATTCTGTCATCATATATGTCAATATGGACTTCACTTCCATTGACCAGATAATCACGATGTGCCAAAGCATTTACGAGTGCTTCATGATAGCTTCTCTCTACATACTCAGGCATTTCTTCTCTTGAATTTGCTGTTTTACGCCATTTCATTTTGTAATTACGTTTTATAAATGCTTCCCCATTTTCAATCAGGGAAATAACACTGCCTGAATACTCCGCATCATCCAACGCATCGACTGCACCGCCACTTTTATTCAACCCATTCCATCTTGTACAAAACAGTCTTGAACAACGAATAGGACTTTCATCGGCAAGTAGTGCTCCTGCATTGGTCAAGTTCCCCTGTTCATTTACCAGGCCAAAAGAAATCAAATCTTTATCGTCGAAGCTGTTTCCGGTCCACTTCTTATATCTTTCCTTAAGCTTTGTAAAAGCATAATCTTCAGCATTGTAGGTAGAATTTTGTGAATCATAGGAAGTATTCTTTTCTCTAAGGACAAGATGTTTTAATTCCGTTACGGCTGCCTTTACACTTTCATTTCCAATTCGGACATAGGCCTCCAGCACTCCATCTCCGGAATAATAATAAGGTGTTTCGTCTCCTTTATATACTTTAAGAATGACCAAAATCTTTCCATCATCCGCTTTATGGAATCTCAGTTTAAATTCCGGAATTGGAGTTAATCTTGTTTTTATTATTTCACTTATTTTTTCAGCATCACCTTCCGGATCACTAAGTCCTACAACCACTCCATCATTAGAAATGCCCCAAATCAAAGCCCCGCCAAATGTATTTGCAAACGCGCTAACACTTTTACACCAACTTTTTGGTTTCTTTTCCTCAAGTGCCAGCTTTTTATCATATTCAGTTGCTTCACCAATTAAATCTTTTATATTCATACCAAGCATTCACTTTTTACTTTAGTTATAGTTTTTATACCATTGACGTTCTAATACAACTTATCTATTTTTACCATCAATTTCATACATCATGCTGATTCACACTGCACATGTTGTATATAATATACAATTCTTACAAATCAGTAAGTCTGCGTATATGATTTCACGCAAGTTTTCATCATCAATGTTCCAAATTGTTTCTCCAACATTTCGATATACTCTTTCTTTATATACAACTCAGTACCACTATATAACGGAATTGCATTGCCTGGATATTCACTGTCACCTTTGTAACTCGATGACCATTTTTTCATAATAAAAACAATATCATTATCCTGATTAACTGCAATATATCTTCCATTCAAAAAATCAAATTTAATATGAACATTAAGTAATTTAGAAACTGTCATTCCTGGCCACAAATAACCTTCATCTTCTAATTCTAAATCAAATGTTCTTCTAAACTCAATCAGAGCACCCAAATTACTTGAAATTACACAGCATTCTCCATTTTCAATTGATGAAACTAAGCATTGCTGGAATGGAATCTGATTTTCTTCATCATCTTCTCCTACAATTCCTTGATATGCATATACCCAAGACACCTGATGATAATCAATTTGTTTTCTTATCTCAAAACTTCCGACTAGAATATATTCAGCCTTATTATTTATTATAAAAGGCTCACACGAATTATTCTTATCATACAGATGATTTTGGGGTTGCATTTCATGGCACTTAAACAATCTATACATTCCCTGGTAGTCAGGTATCAACCGAAACAAATTCTGCGGAATCAACTCTGGTTTTCTGTCACGATAAGCTTTTTCAATGATTGCGTGGAGCGCATATTGAATTACATATGATTTGTACACGGTATTTGTTTCAGGCATCTTACTTCCCCCACCAACAAAAGCGCGTATTTTATTATTCAATCTACTTGATGCATGTAGCCTTTCGTACAGTTCTACATAGTCAATACCGCAAGTATCGACCACCTGCATAATTGGATCTCTATACACTGAATTCTTAGCGTATTCATCGGTTTCTTCTCGAGTCTCTTCTTTCCCAAGATCATATAGTTGTTCAGCTAAGTAAAAATCAATATCTTCTTGTTCCAAATAATCTGGTGAATGCTTATCTGCACACTTTAAAAGATAGCTCTTATATATTGTAAATTCCGAAAATATGACGTCCAAAAGCAAATTTCCGGTTGGATAAACAGCATTAATTGCATTTATCATTCGATCAACATTCAAATCTTTCAAACGATATCCATAACATCTTACTAAATCAGCAATTGCTATTTGTGTCACAAGATTATACTGTTCATAATGTTCTAGACAAAATACTATTGCTTCTGTAAATTCTGAATAATTCTCTTCTTCAGCAGCATTCGCCAAATAAGCATATGTTGCCAGAAACGATTCCTTACCTCCATCAATAAACCGCATTAATAAGCAATTACGCAGTCCTAATAGTTCATCTGTTTCTTCCAAAACATTATCAATAGGATAATGATCAAGATTCGGGAAACGAAGTTTCATAATATCAAATGCATTTCTCCAAATCGTAATAATGCTGTCCTTATCATACCCAACCGCAAAAAGTGCATCCAAAAGACCTTTTGTAATTCTGCCCGAATGTGAAATAATAACTTCAGGTAATTCACTATAAAATGTGTTACGAGCTATATCAGAACTAAGTCGTATACTATTGAGAAATTCATCCTTATCAATTAACGAGCTTCCCCATTCATATGAATAAAGGTACATCAACATATGAATTTCTGACAGTTCTTTATCGTCAAGTTCCAACTGCTCAATGATTTGTAGAACAGTATCCTTACGTTTCTTACTATACCTCCATCCACCGTATTCAGTAATTATAAATCTCATTATCTCAAGTAGAGAGTCCTTATCATTCTGATAATTTCTAAGGAATCTACAGATATCTTGTACATCTCGCTCAATTAAATCATGTGTTTCAAACCATTTCTTTGCATCCTCTGTAGTTAAAGCTTCAAAACGTGTTTTATTAGCTTCAAAAACATCCACTGTTTTCTTAACTTCTTTGTTTTCCATATCGTTGGCTTTTTTTATATGGAAATATTCTATATACTGTGAAACATCAAATCCTGATGACTCAACTGTTAATAAAAATTCTTTAATGCTTCCATCTTTACACGAATCATTGTCCGGCCAAGGACTATCAAGAATATTAAATCTTGAAACAACATTGATAACAAGTTCATTCATACGGCGCTTGATTAGTAATCTTTCATCATCGTCTGCTCCTGTGTATATCTGCTCTAGTGTTCTGAATACAGATGTGGATGCATCAATTATTCTTGGGCTTGTATCATTTGGAAGCGACTCAATCAGTTCAATTACAATATCTAAACAATCCAAATCATTGCTATACTTTTTTATAGCAGAACGTAACATACCCTCCACAACCCAGCTTTTTCCAAACTTGATTTGTAGCCCTGACAGGAATGCAAGTGCATAGTTCGAGTCTGTCTTGAGCAATTTATCAAACCAGCGATTTAGAAAGTGCTTTGTTTCTCTTCCATCAGTATGATTCCTAAGAGCCATTGTCATTTTTGTTATTGTATCACGTTCCTCTTCTGGATTTCCTGCAACAGCTTCAAAAAAAATGTTATAAGAATCCATAATTTGCAACAGAATAATATCATTGTGATATCCATATGCAACAAGATAACGTATACATACATCAAAATGCTCTAAAGCCTCAGACTGATTATACTTTGAAATAAGACTAACAAAACGTAACTTTGCTGCAGCTATACAATCATATACCTCATTTTTTTCTATTTTCTCCTGAGTCCTTAATAAATAAGGCTTTACGATCTCATAATTATCAATTGTCAGAAAACGAGATATTAAACCCAAAAATTCAGCATCAGTTAATGGACCTCCCATACTATGATCCATACTTGTTCCAGTTTCATCATCAAGCCGTTCGAGAATCCCCAGTGCTTTCTCCAGCTCCTCTACTGTTCCATTTTTGACAATCAGCTCTACCGCCAGTTCATATGACCTTGTTAATTCATTCTGTAAAAAATACAAATCACAAGTACGTGGTTCTCCTTTGAAAACTTCCGTATCCTGTAGCAATAGTTTCAAATTAGTAAGTGCTGTTTCACAGATTGTTTTAGAATCCATTTGTGTTGTGTGTGCACACAATTCTGACATCTTGACAGAATATATTATCCAATTATAGAACCAGTTAATATTTTTACAATCCGCACAGACTTTCTCTATTACTTTCCTATCCCCCGCTACAGCCAAATAATATATTTGTGAGAAAAATTCTTTAAAAATCATTATATCTTTTTCTCCTGGCATCCTCAATGTTTTGATTTTTTCCCAGTTTCCAATTGTAACCTCAAAGGAAACTTCACTTTGCGGATAATATCCAGTCTCAATATACGAAAGATAGTTTTTCCAATTAATCAGTTGTTGCTCCTCCGCAATTGAAGCAATTTCATCAAATTCTATATAGTCCTGTAACTCATCATACGCAATCTCAATACATTGGTTTCTTATTGAAACCTTTTCTTTTTCTATTACCTCCATAAGCTTAGGAATGATACTAACTCCTTGTTCATCAAGATAATATCTATAATAGTATTTAAGTTCCTCAATTTTATACTGTTTAGCCTCTGTATCTAAATACAGTTCCCACCAAGGTGTAATACCCGCTTTCGAAGAAATATAACACGCAATTCGACCTGTATTCATATCAAAGGCTGGTTTTCCATCAATTTGCATTAATTGATTTAGTTTAGAAGCACCCTTTATATCACATATTGCTTGGAAGTATTCTTCTCCAGTACTATCGAATTCGTTCATATCATCGAGCATTGCCAGCAACTCACCTGCTGTTGCCAACGCAACTAAATTTTTAATTCTGCCCGCACTTCGGATAATACAATTCAAGTTAATTCTTATACGTTTTCGAGAATAACCCTCTGATACTGATTTAAGAACAAATTCCTTCTCAATCAATTCAATATTTTCTGCATCTCTCTTGATTTTATACAGCAATTCAGTAAGATAATAAAATGACTTATCAAATTCAAAAAATGGTTTCTTCTGTAACCAATCAGCAAGAATACCATAGACATTTCGCTCTAAATCCACTTTTTTATCTTTCAATGAAGCTAAAACAAAACGGCGGAAACTTTCATGATAGATTGAAAAACCACCACTTAGTGTATTTTCTATCAATAATGGATGAAGCGCCGATATATCTTGTTCTACAAATTCTCCATCTCCTGTAATCTCCATTAAATCATTTAAACCAAGATAGAAATCTGCCCCACAAAGTGCATTAACCGTGCGGTTATTATGAACTTTTGTATACAAATAGGAATAATATTTAGACAGACTGATATCGTAGTCAGGTATTTCGTCTATTAATTCTTTTTTCGCATCTAAGTTTCGTAATTGACGCAAGATATAACTAAGGTATAGAGCATTTCCCTGAGATTTCTTAAGTAGATATGCACTTATTGATGAAACATCATCATCTTCAATAGTATCATCACTAATTTGAAAAGTCTTCATCAAGGATTTTACTTGTTCTATTCCCCATGGCTCAATCTCAAATGCACTGTAGTTCTTGCTTTTAAACTTCTCTATTTCATCTATTGGTTGCGATGATATTATTACATAGCAGTTATCAGGAAAATCGATTTCCAACAATTCCGAAATGATTTCAATTTCAGAGTGGGAAATAAAATCTTTATTTAGCTCATATTCTCTAGCTATATGATCAAGACCATCTACCACTAAATAGAATTCTTCTTCAATGAAACAAAGCAAATTTTCAAGCTCTGCTTTATTAGCACCATAAATTGTATTTTTATGTACAACTAGCTCGGGGCATTGTTCCAAAATCTGCGAAACTAGATTTCCATATAAGGAAGTGACACGTATTCTCTCAAGGCTATTTGTATCCTGTAAAGACTGGAAACAATTATAATGTATAACTTTACTATCTTCGCTCGTAAGTTTATCTATGTATTCATCAACAAGCCAAGACTTTCCAGATCCAGGATTACCTGAAATAATGACACGTTTTGAATCATGAATTACTCTGTGTAACTTTTCAATTTCATCACCAAGTATAATCTGATGCGTTGAATCCACCGGAAATCTTTGATCGAATTTCCCGTAATCCATTATTAATCCAAGGCGCCCCACTAATATATTTGTATAAAGTCTGTTTCCTATCGCTCTAGAATGTTTTACTTCCGTTGCAAGTTTATAAATAATATCCTCTACGTTGAGAGCATCATTTGGATATATTCCTACCCCCAATTTCTCAGTTTGCCGAATAATAACATTTTCTAGAGCTCCAGGATTCTTTAAATCCAGACTTGCTTTAGGCATTTCTAAAATAATCGTGAGCTCATTACAAAAAGCTAAAAAGGCTTCTCTATCAATAAGTCCTGCCTTAATCGCCGTATTAAACTTTCTCCAACCTTTTGGTGGTAATTTTTCTTCTGGCCAAAACACGTCACCGTCAAACGAATATGCAACAACCGAAAAAGGCAGAGATTGTTCTTGAATAGGCTTCAAAAACTCTGTAATTGGATCATCATCAGTAGGCCTGTTCCACGCAAGACATAACTTTATTTGAATATCATTTTCGGATTCTTTTCTCATTTTCCAAGAAGTGAAAAGATCACATATCGCAGTATCATGTCCATTGCCATTTGCCAAGTCATCTTTAGTAAGTTTATGGGAGCTTTCTTCATCAGAATACTTAATTTGAAATTCAGTGTTGCCATTAGACATCTTCAACTTTAAATCGTCAAATTTATCTCCGCTGAAATCCTTACGATCGATAATCAGTTCAGCATCTATCTGTTGAACCATCAGTTGTAGAATTATTGAAACAGTAAAATAATCCTGATATTCATATCCTTCATGGATTGGACTCTGCATTTTATGACCTCCTCACATCAACATTCAGTAAATCAACTTATTCATTATTTCCCTATCATTTAATCATAAGTTTCCTTTTGCCTACATAGTACTAAAAATCTTAGGGTAACTCACTAACAATAATTTTCATAAATTTTTAATTTACAGAACACATAGGTACTTACGAAAATATTTTATCACTTACACACAGAACTGATATTTTTTCATAATTATTATTGTTTTCCAAACACCTTCATCCTTACCATTTCTTTCATAACTTCCTCTATCTGCTTTGCCTTGTCATGGGATTCAATCAAGAATCCCATTTCAATATTTCCTTGCATTCCGTGATATGAAAGATTTGCCGATGACACCAAGGCTTTCTTTACATCCGATACAATTAGTTTCGCATGTAGAGCTGCCATTTTGTCATCTTCCTGTTTCTGATATTCATATACCTGTAAAAAGCGTGAACGGTATGCCATCAACCTATCAAGTGCACCCTTCTGCTTTTCAATATCATTTACATACAAACGCACATAGACTCCCTGCTGACTTTTTTTAATAATAACATCTATCATTTCAGCAAAATAATCAGAGACAGAATATCCCGTTATTGTAAGACTCTTTTCAGTATTTTCAATCAGTTTACGCATGATATCTCTCGTCTTTAAGGTTTTAACCCTGAATGAATCTGGAGCAGTAAGAACCAAGTCTGCATGTTCAATTTTCTTTGACGAATACATCTTCATACAGAGACTGATTATGTCTATTATTTCGTCATCATTACAATTTGTAAAATGATTTCTTAATTCCATAATCACTTGCTTAAACTGCGCGTTTGCACCATTTACTGAATAATTTTCAAGTGCATCTACAATCAGACCTGCGATATATTCGATTTTTACACTTGTATTCCACATAAATCTCTCACCAATTCTCTGAAATATCCCATTTCCTCATGCTCCGGTACTGGTACAACTAACGCTCTATCAAGTAGGCGGTTACCATTTTCACATGCAGTTTCTGATATCATAGTACAAGAATGACAGGCAGCCCCATTTAATCTCTCACTTGTCGGATTCTTCATAAAGCATTCTGGATCTGTTGTACATGTCAAACCATTCTCTAATGCCCCTTTTAAAAGCGGTAAAAACTTATTCATTCCACCTAGTTCAACAAGTCCACCTAGTGAACCTTCCTTATCTGCCGCACCTGTATAAATTAAAATTCCACACATATTTTCACTACTATAAATGCGCTCATGTAATGCAGATGACGAATATCCTGACTGCATAGACATTTCCTTAATCAGCATATGTGAAAGTGTATGTAACAACACATACTCTGCATTTCTTGGTTTAAAATTCTCCCATCCTTTTTTCTGACAATATGCTGCATAACATTCCTCATATTTATCAGAACGAGATTTCACAGTCTCTATCTGCATCCACTGGTTTATTTTTTCCTTATTTAATTCAATGAATACACCTTCACCATTGATTTCGACTGCCGGAAGCCATTTTTCTCCCGAAGAGCACTTCAATTTTACAATATGTGACTGCTCATCCACTTCTGGTTCTGGTGCTTCCAATCTTGTAAAACCTGTCAAAACTCGTACTTCACGTAATCTATGTATTTTAATAATCCTAGAAGTATACTCTTTTAAGCTTTCACTCAAGGCTACTTCTTCTGCTTTGAAATATTTAACATCATGTTGATACTCGACATCCTCATGATGTGTAATAGCTGCATACTCCATTTCTTTAAGTTCAGTAAACTCTTTAATATTTTGGCTTAATCTATCATAGGCAGCTTTAAAGTCTTCATAAGAATATTTATCTCCAAAATACTTCTGATAAGCAAATGAAAGACCTGCCTCTTCTCCCATAGCCTCTACCAATGTTTCAATAGTTGCTCTTTGTGTACCCATGATATCATTAATAGGATTTGTCCAAGGTGGAATTGATATTGCATTTCTTGTGACTGTAAAATACACATTAGATGCACCACGCTGGCTAGGTATTACACTCTTCTTACAAATTTTCGCCTTTGCTCCTGGTCTATGCGGATGGTTTCCTGAACAGCATAGACCAGCAAATTTTTCCTTCTGCATTGCTCCAGACATAACTCTCCTTGCACCGCAATTACACTCAACACGGAGTTCTGCAAGTGATGAAGTATTGCCCATTGATTTTAGGTACATATCCTCTTTACAACTTGTTTCTCCATGATGTACCCACCATCTCCAAGGGAAATCGTCCATATGCCCATCTTCGCATACTGTTATAAATCTCGAAGGGTATGCTGGAAATCCACACTTAGGGCATTTCACTTCACCTTGATTCTTTTTGTACTGGTCCATATCAAAGTAATCTCTCATATCAAATAAAAATTTACATGTTCCCTTTGAACACACATGGTAATATGGAAATGACACAACTGGAATATCCTCTTTTCCACCTGTCTTTGGCATAAAGAATCGTCGAACATTCATATAACTAGCCAATCTTGCATCTCTAATTTCTTTACCAATATTATTAGTACCCCAGTACTCTATATCTAAAACTGTCAATGAATCATTTACAGCATCCATTATCGAGCCTGGTCCATATGTAGTTATTAACTGATTCGGACGAATCTCGCCCAATTTTTTATAAAAATTCATCAGACACCCTCCCAATAAAAAACTGTTGATGATTGCTCAACATCACGCATAGAACTTAGTGTTGGTTTTTCTTTGTCTCCATAATATTCGCCATAGTATGTAAGCAGCCTCTTCTTATCATCAGCTACTGCTGGAACAAAATAATATAGCTTTTCGTCTTTTGCAATGTTCTTCCAAGTATTAATAAACTCATCCATTTCTTTCTCTGTATCTACATAAGACGATGGTGCAGTTATCTTAACTCGCTCAAGAATTTTGTCTTTTATATCTTTGATTTGTTCATCAGAAATATCATTAATGTTTGATGCTCCACCATTATCGGCCATCGTCTCTACCTGTAATCTTAATAAAGAAACTACCAATGCGTGTAATACTCTGTCTCTAGCTCTAGCCGCAAATGGCGTTGCTGTAGTTCCTTCTACATATCTATACATCTGTGAGTGGAAACCAACAAAATTCTCATAATTAGACAAATCCCTTGGTCTGTAAGGATTATAAACAGTAAAAATAATTCCAGGATGCTGTCGACCCACACGGCTTGTTGCCTGAATATATTCAGAGTTCTGCTTGGGCTGACCTACAACTGACATAAGTCCTAAACGGTCAACATCCATACCTACCGCTATCATATTAGTTGCAATAACAACATCATAACAACCTTGCTTCTCCTTGTTTTTATCATAAGAAATTGCTAACTTTTCAAGAACCTGCGCAATCTCCCATGAAGGTATGCGAGATGTAATTTCCTTCTTTCCCTCAAAACTGAGATACCTCTGTTCTGAGCTATTATATTTATTCTTTACAACACGAATACGGCTTGCTATATCGTCGTCAAGAAGGCGCACTGCACCACCCAATTCTCGAATACTATTAAAGTACCCAATCAATGTGTAATATGGATCAATATAATCCTCATATTCCGGATCCTTTGCTATATCTAGTGCTGTTTGCAAAATAATCGAATACAAACGAATAAGCGTTGTTTTTACAGATTGTCCGCTCGCACATATACCAGCATATTGACGAAATGGCTTTTTTCCATCACTAATCATTCTACTGATTTTTTCTTCTGAAGCATCAACTAAATTTTCAGTTGGAAGCGGTACTTCCTTAATAAAAAATGAATCTCTTGTATCAAAGCCACTTGGCGGAAATTGTGCAAATTCATTTCTCCCATAAAGAAACTTAATCTGTTCCCCAGCATTTCTAATAGTTGCTGTTGAAACAATATACTTAGGTCGAATCTTCTTTCCATTCTTCTCAATACAGCACATCTCTTCTACAACAGTTTCATATCCACCATAAATCGTTCCAAGAGGACCAGTAATTAAATGAAGCTCATCCTGTATAATTAGCTCAGGAGGATAGAATGGTTTACATGCAACCATTTCAGCCCTTTCCAATCCCGCTGCGACATCTGCATTATGTCTTCCTGCATGCTTTTCTCCAATAGCAATATGTCCACATCTACTACAATATCTATCTGTTCTGCCAAATAGCAAACCAACTCGTTCAGACCATGGAAGTCTCGCAAATTTATCTACAGTAGAAATAATCACAGTAGGACACTTTGCATAAATTTCCTCATCAACAAGATAAACCGGTATGGTTCTTCCTGTTTTTAACGAAAACATACAATTCTTATCTGCACAATGAATTTTAACATACTTTCCCTTTTCATTGATGTCATATTCATCCCGTGTGATTTTCTTACCACAATAAGGGCATTTAATAATCTGCTTTGTAAGCTTCCTTATAAATTCTTTCTTCTTAAATTGATCAGAATCACTGTATTCGCTAAATTTATTTGGGGTAACATTACCTCCAACCCAGAATCCAATTGAAATTCTTTCCTTACCATATAATTTTTCATTCTTCTCACGCAATTGTTCCATTGCAACAATAAGACGCATCAGTCTGTCTCTCTGCTGAGTTGTAAGTAAACGAAGCGTGTACCTTAAAAATACTGTTACTCCACCATCTTTCTCATAATCAGTTTCATCTGAAGCTGTCAGTCTCCTATATGCTATAGTAAAAGCAATCAGCCCTAAATATGCCTCTGTCTTACCACCACCAGTAGGGAAGTATAATAAATCAACAATATTTCGTTCCGGAGACTCACCATCCATAATCCCATACAAATTCAAAAGAACAAATGCAATCTGGAATGGTCTCCACTCACTGTGATCTTTCTTTCTTCCTTTTTCTGGCATATCAGTCATATAATCTCTTAAGCTACAAGGAATACCATTACCATAATCTTTTGAAAAAGCTGTAATACTTCTCTGTAAATACATTGCTTGATTCATAAATACAAACGCTTGATATACCTTATCATTGTTTTCAATCAAATCAATTCCATCATTCATCCTACGATTTGCATCATTGCATTTATCAATAATAGTCTGACCTGTTGCCTTAAATTTATCATCATGCATAGCTTCGTCGTTTGTCAATACATCTGTAATCCAACTTCCATACATTTCTGTCAATGTACGAAGATTCTGAATAACTTCTGACTTTTTCTTTGGTGAACCCATCTGAAGCATCGAAAAGGCATGCTCCGGCATATCATCTATCTGTGCACTTACACTTGGAATTTCATAATCTGGAATAAATGATGATTTTATAGCAGTTGCATTTATCTCTTCTGCTTTCTTTTCCCAAGTAGCAGCACAACCTCTTCCTCTTGCATAAACTGGTCTGCCTTTATAATAATATTCATCCTCTAATTCAACTTTTCTACAGAGATATTCTGGTACAAAAATAGGACTCATCAAATCATCTGCTATGAGCATCTCCACTTGGAACATTACCTTTTCATATTCTTTTTCATCGCCATCTGACATATCATTATTATGCAAATAAACCGATACCATCTTGTATCCATTGTCTAACTGCATCTTCATAACATAAATATAGACGTTTCCATTAGACTCAAGTGAAATCTGCTTCGAACGCCCCATCTCATTAAAATCGATTTCCACAACATCATTCATCTGCTCACGAATATATATGGTATGTTTCTTCTTTTTCTTATTCTCTGCATCTTCTTCCAAGTTTTCATCTATTACTTCACCCTGCACCTGTTCTGCATAATACTTTCCCCAATTAATATAAGCATTAACCTTTTGAACATCATCAGAGACATAGAAAGACACGCCTATAGAAGACGGCTTCTGAAAACCACCTTTTACTCTATCCTCTGGTTCCTCTTCTTCAAAAATTCCTGCCTCCAAAGTTTCTCCATCAGCATCGAAATTCTTTTCTGTAAACTCTACATCATTGTAATTTTCATCTTCCGTTACATCTGTATCCGCAGGGTATAATAATCCCGTAATATAACTACTCGTTGGTACTTCATTCAATTGTTCACAATCTGATGTTGGTCCTATTAAGTCTTTTCGTACTGCATCTAGAATCTTCTGTCGAACAATAGCATGCTTAAAATCCTTTATATCAGCCATCTACAACCTCCGTTTATTCTCCGTCTACTACAACAGGAATTGCCATACCAATTACATATTTGAATGTATTACCTACTATAATCTTATCCCCTGGCACTAGGCGATACTCCCAAGTCTTTCCGTCCGCATCCACCTGCGATGCACATTCGCACCACTTAATTGCAGCCTTTGCTTTTTCCTGTACATCTTCATTATCTGTTTGATTTGCAGCCTTCACTTCAATCATATATTTCTTGTCAGCCATCTCTACTAAGAAATCAGGATTATACTGTTTTGCCGCCTTATAAAATAGTCCTAACTGATTCAAAGGTGGCTTTATAAATCTAATAACTTCTGAATCCTCTTCTAATACCACAGACAACCTTCTCTCATCATCACTATCAAATGCATTCTCTGCATAGTATGATTTCTTATATCCTTCAAACAAATATTGCTTAATATTTTTCTTATCTGGCACTTCCTTCTTAAAATTCAATCGTCCATTTTCCTTCATATTCTTCACAAATGATTTGAATACAATAAGGTCTTTCTGAACGTTAAATACAAACTCAGTGCTTTCTTCCTTTGACGCATATATCTGTTTTCTTAAGTCCTCTACTATAACAGTTGCATATCTACGGACAATCTTCTTTTTTTCTTCATCCGTACCTTCGATTAATGCGAGATACTGATCAACCACCTCAAGAATAAATTCTGCATCATCAGAACTAAACTCCGGAATACTCTCCAATAAAGAAACTGCAAGCATATTCTCAGGATTTTCTACAATAAGTGCATCTGCATCCAGCACTTGCAGCAACTTACCATTTACAGCGTCATATCTCTCGATTCTCGATGCCGCAACATCAAAATCCATAATGTTTCGTTTAACAGTAAAAGACTTAAATGTAATTGTTGAACTATAGCTAATTCCAATCTTTGGAACAGAGATAGCAACTTTCTTTAACTCTTCAACTTTCTTGATAAACTCTTGTTTTGCATATGGCAATACATTCTTACTGCCAGATGACTTCTGTAAATCAATCTGTAACGAAGCATCCCCCTGATGTACAGTAAATGATGTATCAACTGCATCAGTGCCCATGCCCGTCTGTGTCATTTTGTGATCTGATGCTGTGCCATCATTTGTTTCTTTTTCATCATCGTTAGCAAAATAATCAAAAATAGACATCTGTCCACTATCACTTTCGGACTTCTTGGGTGCTACTTTCTTTACAAATGCTTTCTGATACTCAGCAAACAGATTCTCCACCACATTTTCATTATTCAAATCTTGGTATGATTTCACTTTACTTTCGCATAACGCTTCATCAAATAATGAAATCTGCTGGTTCTCAACTGCTGGCTCTACCATAACTGTTTTTGTGTTCGGTATATCTTCCTCATCAAGATTTCTCTTCTTAAATACAGGGTTATTCTTGATATCATCCACAATCTCTCGATAATGATCATGAGCAACAATATCCAAGGTATCTAATTCCTCAATACCCGTTATCTCACCAAAAGGAAGCCTCAATCCTCTACCAATAGTTTGAAGTGCCAATATATCACTCTTTGCAGCATTAAGTGGGATAATCGTAAACAGATTATTTACATCCCAACCTTCTTTCAGCTTATATACATGCAGCACAATCTCAATTGGATTGGTATTTTTCTCAATGGTTAGTAATTTCTGAATGTTTTCTTCTGTCTCTGCACCACTTGTGCTAGAGTCAATTTCAATAACCTTACCAACATAACGACCTCCAAAAAAAGCATCGGAATCTATTTTTTCTTTTATTTTTCTAGCATGTGTTGTATCTTTACAAGCTATCAAAACAATTGGCTTTACCTGTTCTAAATGATTATCTATACAATATTTATATACGATGGACTTTCTTCTCTCATGAAGCTTGATTCCATCTTTCAACTTCATTTCCTCTATATCATCATCTGAATATCCTGCTGTATTTGTTCTTCCCATAACAACCGGAATCTTCAAAAACTTCCCAGCTCCATCCTCTAATCCGTAGTGATAAATAATATTCTTATTTGTACTCTTAGGTGTAGCAGTATATTCCAACCCCAACACTGGATTCAGATAATTAATCGCTTTCTTTGATGCTGGGGCATAGTAACGATGCGCTTCATCCATACAAATAACCAAGTCATCAAACGAACGTAAAACATCCGCAAAAGAGCCACCCAAATTTTCATTAAACTTGTGAAATTTAAATTCAATATCTCCCCTAGTAAAAATCTTTGAAATATTAAAGATAAATATCTGAATATCAGATGTTTTTTCTACCACCATTTCCTCTTGGATATATCTTACCGGGTATGATAAATAATTTTCCCCATCATAAACTTTGGGTCTTCCCATCTCTGCTTCAAGTCCCTTAAACATGTATTTGGGATGTCCCGGGACCGCCTCTCGACGCATCTTGTCATAAATCGTATTTCCTGGTGCCAGAATAAAGAAATGTTTGTACCCTTTTGTCTTGTACAAATAATAAATGCATGCACCCATTAAACGGGACTTACCAATACCGGTTGTCATATCAAAGCAGAATGATGGAAAATCAAATTCCTTATCTACAGATATTTTATGTGGAGCTTGGCAATTCTCTGATGCTATTTTCTCTGCTTCAGCTTTTGAACTAGTTCTATACTCAATCTTGGAACTGATTGCATCAAAGTATTGTAGCGCTTCATACTGAGGATCACGCAGGCTCATAGCCCATTTAATTTTATCTACTGAACTCATTATTCCTGCACCTCACTTTCAAAATTACATTTATCCAATAAATCCTTTGGTATTTTTTTCACTTCCACATTCTCTGGAAGAATCATGTCAGCTTGATTTTTCTTACAATAGATAAGTAAACTCTGCTTATCCCCTAAGTTCTTCATTATCGACATCACATACTTTGTATTAACAAATTCTTCTGTGATATGTATGAATCGATTCTCTGATGAATGTCCTTGAAACTCCCCAGATGGTTCATAGGTAAATCCTTCTATCTTGCAAATAGCTTCACATACCATATCCCATGTATAGGATGGATTTATCTGATATACCGGAAGCGATTTATTTTTTACAAGGAGGGGCTCTGCAAGTTCGTAGAATTTGTAACCACCGCCGCCTTGCCAACCTACTTCTTTAGATATACCTGTCTGATCTCCATCGATAACAGAATCTATCCTTTTTTTACATAACGAATATGCATGTTCTCCCAATTCTACTCCTATCCATTTTCTTCCCATTTTGTGTGCAACTGCAGCAGATGATCCAGATCCCAAAAAACTATCTATTACCCAATCACCAGGTTTTGAAAAATGGGTATATATCATTTTCAAAAGTATTTCTGGTTTTTTTCCCCCTCTAAATTCGACCCCACCTTCATGTCGACAATTACCAAAATTTGCTGCAAAATCAAAAAATCCATTAATGGGCAATTCCTTAGTCATGTTTTCCTCATTTAGTTTTTCGGTTGGAACACCCTGATAATATTTTCCTTTTGTAGCTCCAGTTCTATTAGGTCCAGTAAAATATCTATAATCATATCTATCATCGCCAATACCATATACCTTATATAAAACCCCTAATCCATCCTCTTCATATCTCCCCGTTAAATAATCTCTGAAAAATCTTCCTGATGAGTTCCCATCTAAAATAGTACCTGATGCCCATATTTCTTTAAGCCCGTACTCTGAACCTTCTTCTTCAAGAATCTTATATTGCCCCCTTTTGAATATTTCTACCTTCTTTCCTCCAAGTTCAAGGATTTTTGATGGCGTATCTTCTGTTTCAATTTTATAAATAAATTTTTCAAATCCACTGCTTACTTTCTCCAATATTGGCTGAGCACTGCTACTTTTTCTATACACATGAATATGCTCTATTTCCTTGTGAAAAGCCATATCTTGCTTAAGTGTTTTCTCCGGGTAGCGTACCCTAACATATATTGTCGTTAGATAATTCTGCCTACCAAATATTTCATCTAAAAGGACTTTTAAATATGCACCTTCTGAATCATCAATATGGCAACATAAAAATCCTTCGTCGCACAATAACTTATGTAGTAGCACAAGTCTTTCGCGCATCATACCTAACCAGATACTATGTTCCAAATTATCATCATAATGTTCGAATGCATTTCCTGTATTATATGGTGGATCTATATATACGCATTTTATCTTCCCAGCATAATCTCTTTCAAGAGCTTTTAATGCTAACAAATTATCCCCATGAATCAGCATATTTTCTGTATTCGGATCACCATATGATTTTGATTTGTCTTCAATTAATATTCTCGGTTCTAGTTTCTCTTCCTCATATTTACCAACCCATGTCAATTCTAACTTACCTTTTTTCTCCATGGTAGCCTCCTAAAACTTAATCACTATCTTCGTTACCAGTTGTGTTTTTACCAAGATACCTTCTGCAAACTGCTTCTGCATATTTACAGCCTCTTCTTCCAATGTTGACATTTCATCATGAAATGCCCGTACCATTTTTTGTTTCTGTTCTTCTAAAATTTCTATTTGTTTTTTTAATGCAATCTTCTGTCTAAAATCGCTTTCGTTTACATATTTATCTTTAAGTTCATCTAATTCTGATGTATCCTTGACTCTGAGCAAATATTCCTCTTTTCTTAATTGCAGCCAATTATCCAATTTTTTCTGATTAGCAATCAAAACTGTTCTTTTAGATTCTGCATATTTCTGCTGCATAAATTCATCCACTTTGTCAATATATAAAAGGATTTCTTGATTATTTGGTGTCTTTTCTTCTAGGCACTGCTCCTGCGATTTTTCACAAAGCTCTCTAGCCAACTCATCTGAAACACCATATATCTTCCCTGTTATATCAATAATTTCAAATACTGCATCTTCAAGAATCTCACCAACATAAGAACCACCAATAAGTAAATATCCGTGTTGAATTCCCGGAATTTCCAAGTCTATATTAGTTTCATAGTACTTTGGACATGTCCCATTTTCCTCTTTACTTCTACCATTCCAATACTCAAACTGTGAATCATATTCCGCTATTTCTTTCATAATAATATTAAAATGAGACTTATGTTGTTCCTCTGTCTTATATGTAAATATGGATTTCAGTTCATCCATTTTCTTGTTTCGTTTCTTTTCTAATTCCTTTTCCAAATCCTTAAATTGCTTTGTAAAATCTGATGTCGTTTTACATTCCTGATAAATAAGTGTAACTCTTTTTTCAAAATCTGCTCCACTTTCCAATAATCCAATAGCTTTATCGGATGCACCAAACACGCCTTGGAATAACTCAAACTTTTCAGAAAGGATTTCATATACTCTCTTATCTGCTACATTCTGAGTATTAAGCAAATTAATAACCACAACATCGTTCTTTTGTCCATAACGATGACAGCGACCAATTCGCTGCTCTATCTTCTGCGGATTCCAAGGAAGGTCATAGTTTATAATCGTATTACAAAACTGAAGATTCAATCCTTCCGAACCAGAATCTGTCACAAGCAAAATCTTGTATTCATCCCTAAATGCTTCTACGATAGCATTCTTCAATTCAACATTTCTACTACCCACATACTTTCCATAGTTTCTAGCTTTTCACGCCTTATAAATCTGTTTAGTAACAGGATCATTTGTACTACCATTAAACTTAAGTATCTGACCTTCATATCCGGCATGAGATAATTCTTCAAACATGTATTGTTGCGTTCTAATAGATTCCGTAAACACAACTATTCTTTGTTTTATGCCAGCTTCATCCTGAAATACAAAAGCTTTCTCCACTGCCTGTTTCAAGGCTGTCATCTTCGCATTTCTTTTTATACTTTCAGCTTTATTAATAATGGCTGTTACCTCATCTATTTCATGCTGAATAAATTCATTTACCTTTTCTCTTGTGTATAATTCATCCTGCTTACTATCATCATCCGTCTCTATTTCATCATCATCAAAAAAACTAAGGAAAAAATCAATACTTTCATCCGCTGATTCAGTTCTAGTTGTTTCCTTCAAAGTTTCAAGTCTGCCTTTTAATACCTTGAAGGTTTCTGCAACTGCCATACTTGATGATGCAAGCAATTTTCTAATAACAGATGTAATAAGTGTTCTGTGTGAATTGGGCAAAGCATACAAGATTTTCTTTTTCAGATAATTATTTATCATCACATAAAGTTCTATCTCCATTGGCGATAGTTCAAAATCAATTGTCATTTCTTTACGCTCTGAAAATTGGATATACTCTGCTACTTCTTTTCGTAAAGTTCTTTGCACAACTGGTTCTAAACAAGCCTTCAAATCATTGTAATCTTCTCCTCGCAAATATCTTTCGGAAAATATCTGCTTACTATAAAAAACTCTATCATCGATAAACTGAACAAGTCCATATATATCAAGTAAAGTATTCTGCATAGGAGTCGCAGTTAATAGAATCTTCGGAATCCCCTTTGTTAATTCATATAATGAGTTAGCCATCTTTGAACCATTCTTATAAACATTCCTAAGCCGATGTGCTTCATCAAATACACAAAAATCCCAAGCTATCTTTCCGAACTCTGTTTTTCTTTTTGAGGCAAAGTGATAGGAAACAATAATTACTGCTTGTTTACTCTTTACCTTTGCGAGATAATCCTCCCAGTTAGAACTATCCACAATTAATGAATCAATATCAAATTTCTCTTCTAATTCAACTTGCCATTGCTTTCGCAGATTTGATGGCATAATAAGTAGTATTTTATTTTTTCCACTGCATAACAAATACTTGATGACCAAGCCAGCCTCAATAGTTTTTCCAAGACCTACCTCATCTGCAAGAATTGCTCCACCAAGCTCTAATGAAGATAGTGCAAATGTGAATGCTTCAACCTGATGAGGATTGATGTCAATATCAGCCATATGCAAACAACTATATGGATTATTTTTCAGTTCTTGTTGCTTTAATTCAGCATATGTATTTTCAACAATACCCATTTGCGAAACCTCCAATTTTATTTTCCTAATTGTTCTTTTATTTTATCTGCTATTACCTTTGCCATCATTGGCGGAACCGCATTCCCCACCTGAACAAATTGTGCTGTCCTTGGTCCTTCAAAATAATAATTATCTGGAAACGACTGTATTCTTGCTGCTTCCCGCACTGTAATTGATCTATGTTGCTCTATATCTGGATGAATGAAATAATGTCCATCTTTCGATAAATGAGCAAGTATTGTGTGACAATGATCCATATCGCCCTCAACAACTTTAAATCGATCTACAAATGAAGTTCTATTTTTATGTGTTTTCAAATCTTCTGGTAAATCATCATATTTCAAACGTTCATGCCGTTTGTTTTCAAACCACATATCTATTGCTCTCTTATAGATTTCAATATCCTGCGCAGTATGAGGCCTTGCTATATGTCCTGTTAATACATCCGATTTAATACGAATATTATTTTCCTTAACATAATCTTTTAGCCTGCTCATGTCTTTCATCGTATGCTCTCTTGCCTCATCACCAGGATTTAAAGCTGGTAAATCCTTAAGCAAATCCCACACTTCTGCATTACTATGAATCACTTCAAAAGATGGATAATCATAGCCTGTCCCCTTAAGCCAGCCTACTATGATTACACGTTTTCTACTCTGTAATACTCCGAAATCATGCGCATTCAACTCATCATAACATATTTCATAACCAACACGTTTCATATACATTTGAAGGTTTTTAAATGCTTGGCCGCCTCTTGCGCTCTTTATACCAGCTACATTTTCAAACACAAACATTCTAGGCTTATACTTATTAAGAAACTGTACATACATCTTGTATAATTCATTTCTTGGATCGTCCTCCATCGGAACTACCATGTGACTGCTCTGCGCCCTTCCCACCAAAGAATATGCTTGGCAAGGAGGTCCACCTATAATTACATCAATCTTTTCAATTCCTTTTTCCTTTTTAATCTCATCAATTGTATTGAAAATTCCTTTGATTGTGGACTCTGACATTTCTTTATTAATCACTGTCTTAAGCTCTTCCTCAGGTATCTTCTCTAAAAGTTGCGTTCTAGTTATTTTTCCTTTTTCATAATCATAATAGCTATTAAGTTCGCCATTATCTTTCAAATAATAATATGCTATTCTCGTCTCTAATGTCTTTGCCGCATATCCATTCATCTCAACATGTGCAACTGGTCTATAACCACTTTGTATAAATCCCTCGGAAAGTCCACCGGCACCAGCAAATAGGTCAATATAATTCAATCCATTTTCATTCATGGTTTTCTACCTCATTATTTAACATTTACTCCCCAATTACACGGTCATATCGTTGTGGTGCTTTTCGCTTACTTTATATAACCTAATCAACTTTATTATATCAGATATATCTAACCTTGGTTCTGCACATATCTTTTCTAATATGATCATAACAACCATCCATCTCTTCTTTTTTCAATTTTATTCATCTTATTTTTCTTGATTTTAGAAATATAATCCCGTTATTTTATTATACCTTGTGTCATATACCTTGTAAAATAATTCATTTGACCTTTCTTAATTCCATTCCTCTTCGCTTCATTCCTCTATATATTACTATCCTGCACAGTATATTTATTTTTTCACAAGATAAGAAAAAAGACATCATACCCTTCTATTCAAATAATACGGATATAACGTCTTTCTTCATTTTACTCACGCAACTATCATTCTCATTATTCCCACTCGACAAAGCCTAATCAATTTTGTTTAGAGATTATTCTCTGTCGTATTCGTGGTGCTTTTGATTATTTGATGTATCCATATTATCCTGCCTATATGGGCTAATGTTATCAGTTTGTTATCGGGGTTGATAACACTTACCCTGTAGCTATAGATAATAGCAATCTATACCACCTCAAATTATAAGCGTTTTTGCTTAGAAAAGCAAGAGATTTTGTATTATTATCAAACATATAGGCGTAGGTGGTTCATTCAGGAATTAATACATCTCCATCGGAGATTGTTGCCTTAAATGCCGAAATTGCACCTGCAATGGTGTTACCACTGGTTTCATCAATTTCGCCTTCATAGGAAATTTGCACGATATCACCAACCTTGACAATTCCATAATCTACATAACGGGAGATACGAAGGTCATTTAGCAGAACCTTGTAGGTGATACCGTCTGCCGGACTCTTGCACAGAATAGAATCATCCACCAAGATATATTCTTCTGTAATCTCAATGATTGTACCGGCTACTGAGTTTCTGTACGGTTCATACTCTACTTCAGTGGAATTCTCTTTCGCATAATGGATAATCCTGCTTGCAGCATCCTCGCCGATGTTGAATAGATACTGCCAATTAAATGCGTTTGTCCACAGATAGCCGTCTTCCGTCACATACAGAGCAACTTTGTAAACACCAAGTGCTTCGGAAGTAATCGTAAAACTGAGGTAACTTCTGTCACCAACCGTCCATGTTTGATCTTCAACGAAAGGGGCGTTCCTACATTCGGACAGAACTTCCCACACATAATCGTCACTGCTCAATGCAAAATGTTTGCTATCAGGACTATTGTCTCCTTCGGAAAAGTGCTGAAGCTCCACGACCTCGGACAGATTTACGGCATCCATAAGCTCACCAAGGGTGTTCGGAGGAGCATACTCGTCATTCTGAAAGACATAATAACTGTCCTCCATCTTTACGGCTATAAACTGACATTGAGCAATATCCTTCAGTGCATATGCTTCAAACTCGGCAGAATATTTTTTTCCATTATTGACTTCATCATATCCAACCACAGTGTAGTTGCCAATTCTCTCGCCAATCCATGCTTCTGATACCGCACGGCCTTTTCCATGATACTCAATACCGTCAATTTCGACATTTCTATATTTTTCATATACAGTCTGATACTCCCATGGCCATACAATTGCAGATTCGCTGGCTTGGATAGAAAAGTCCTTGTATCTGCCGTCGGTTCCCTCCGGTGTTACATTTTCCCGAAATAGCGATGGGAGGATTGCCGCCCCTGCAATTACAAGCACTGCAAAGCATGCTGCCAAGGAACCCCATTTTAACCAATGTTTCTTATTTTTCTTCTTGCACTTAGCTGCATCGGTGACAAGATCGTCATCAATTTGCCCGATGGCATTTGCGATTCTCGGTGTTTTCATATTTCAACGTCCTCCTTAATCAAGTAATCTTTTAGCTTGTTTCGGGTGTAGAACAACATATTTTTGACCTTACTCTCAGTAAAAGAATAGCACTTTGCAATCTCCCTTATAGAATCGAAATAGAAATACTTGCGGATGAAAACATTCCTGACATATTCCTCCTGACTGCGAAGAAACTTACTGATCAGCTTACCTACATCCTCGTCGCTCACATCGGGAGCATATCGTTCATCCGGCAATACTGCCGCAAGCTCATCCAAGGATAAAATGATTTCCGCCGACCGTTTCTTTCGCTTCATAAACTCCAGTCGCTTCAAAGAGAGATTTCGTGCAATCTTGCAGATAAAGGACATGAAATTGTGCGGTCTTGTAGGCGGAATGGTGTTCCACACACTCACATAAGTATCATTAACGCATTCCTCAGAATCTTCGTGATTATTTAGAATGTTATAGGCAATACTGTGGCAGAGTTTTCCGTACTTTGTATCCGTCTCCTTGATCGCCTGTTCATCTCTATTAAAGTAGAGTTCTATGATTCTCAGATCATCCATGTTGTTCACCTCCCTCATTTGACCTAAAAGCGCTTTCACCTATTAAGTACGTTTTTTGAGGCGATGGTCTTAAAAAAATAATTCTTTTAGAATTATACCATAAATCTTTGATTTTTCGGTCATATACATAAAAACGGCGGCAAGGTTTTCCTCGCCGCCGCTCCGGCTTAACTG
>OLOU01000335.1_pt1 | contig 42674 bp, 28 predicted proteins | sample 1672101 | NCBI WGS metagenome assembly OLOU01 (sample SAMEA3136645, study PRJEB25190) | human gut metagenome | biome: human gut; feature: human-associated habitat; material: faeces | place: Austria | collected 2013
TTTCATGCTCCTTCCGCGTGCAGCTTTTTGGCGCTTCGCCTAAGCCCTTGTTTGCCCCCAACTTTCCGTGAAGAACCTCTTTTTATGCTGATGATTGATTATTCCCCGCATTCTCCCCCGCTGCCCTCGCAGACATGCTCCATGCCCTGCCGCAGCAGCGTCGCCACATGGTCATCCGCCAGCGAATAGAACACGGTCTTGCCGTCGCGCCGCGCCTTAATCAGCCGTGCCTGTTTCAGCACGCGCAATTGGTGCGATACGGCGGATTGTGTCATGCCCAGCAGCTTCGCGAGGTCGCACACGCACACCTCCGCCGTCAGCAGCACGAACAGGATGCGCACGCGCGTCCCGTCGCCGAACACCTTGAACAAATCTGCCAGCCGCAGCAGCGTTTCCTCCTGCGGCAGCTCGTGCTGGACTTTTTCCACCACTTTCTCGTGCACACACAGGAAACCGCAGCCCTCTACCTCCAGCTTCTCTTCTGCCTCCGCCACGCGTTCCGCCTCCTTGCCTAAATCGCTTTCATTATAGCATGGTTGGCGGAAAAACGCAAATGGTCAGGCGAAAAAACATGATGTTCTGTTCATATGTTGTGTTTTCTATGCAAATATGCGCATCATTCCTGAAGTTCCAGCGTAAACCCCTTTTCCGCATCCGGATGGCAAGCATCCCACTTTTCTCCCATATTGCGAATCGGTACAAACGTCAGCCGCGTGATGTCCGTCTCCGCCGGGTAGAAATCGAAGCCAACGGTCAGCTGTTCGGGCGTATCCACGCCGTACGCGCCGTTCGTGACCTGCTGGAAATTCGCGTAGGCGTCGTAACCGGCTTCTGTCTGCCCGTTGACATACACGCGCCAGGCGTTGGGCAGATTCGTCATTTGGCGGATTTCATCCTCGGTATACGCCGCTGAAAATTCATAGTGCATGGTGATGTTCGCGCGCATAAATGACAAGTTCACATTATCAATCACAAGGTCGTAGTCCCCCATGTCGATGCGCTTGCCGACCAGCTCCGGATGCGCGTAATCATCCGCAAAATCCGTTGTGAACTGCACGATGATTGTGTCCGCGCGCCGGAATCCGCCGCAGGAAAGCAGTTGTTCCGTCCGGCTGCCCGAAAGCGGCTCGGTAATGGTTCCATCCGCCAGCATCGCCGCCTCCGCCGCATACTGATACTCTACCAGACTGCCATACGTCACGGTGATGATTTGCTGCCGCCAGTTATTCTGCACATAGGCTTCGAGCGTGTCCGCCCCGCCCGCCAAGAGCGCCTGATACTGCGCATCCGGCAGATATTCCACTTTCCACACGGGCTGAAGCAGCTCGAACGTCATCGTCCACGCAATCGGCACGCCTTCCGGCGGCGACTGCATATCATCATCCCAGAGCACACCGTCGAACCCAAATGGCGAGTCACTCCAGCTGTCCGTTCCATCCGGCAGGAACATGCCGCTCATGAAATCGCCGCCCCCGCAGCCCTCAATTTCCAGTGTGTACGCCCGCCCGGCACACTCCGCCGTGACTTCCATGTCCATAAAAACCTGCTTGCCCGCCTTGGGCTGCACGTTCATGGCAACATCGACCGTCGTGCCGTCAAACACAAGGTCATTGACGGACAGCGTGAGCAAATCGCCGTCGTAGGCTTCGTTCAGCGTAACCAAATGCGACATGTATTCCGGCGTCAGCCCCGACGGCGGCGGGTAGTCCGTCACACTCGCCAGTTTTGCCGCCGCTACGCCGACCGCCGTGAGCATCATCAGCATGAGAGCAAGCGTGACAATCGTCCGCATTCTCCGGCTCATCCGGACGGGATTGCGCGTTTCCACTCGGTGGTGCGTCAGTGAATGCTCAAAGGCGGCGCGGGTTGCGTCCGGCATGGTTCCGTAGGCGGATTGCAGCTTCTCCCGCAGTTCCCGCTCGGTCATTGCACGTTTGCCCCCTCTCCCTCCGGGGCGTCCAGCTCCACGCGCAGCTTTTTCCGCGCCTGATGCAGCCGGAATTTCACCGTGCCCACCGGAACGCCCAGTGCCTGCGCAGTTTCAGCCACCGTCAGCCCGTCCAGATAGTACAGCACGATCGGCAGGCGCAGCGTATCGGGCAGATTGTCCAGCATCAGGCGGAAGTCCGTATCCCCCTGCGGCGCGGGGATTTCCGGCACGTCATCAGTGGACATAACGGGCTTGCTCTTCCGGCGGATGTCCTTGCACACGTTGATGCAGATGCGCACCGCCCATGTGCCGAAATATTCCTCCCTGCGCAGCGTCGACTGCTTCTCCCACGCCCGCAGCGCCGTCTCCTGCATCGCATCCCGGCGGTCATACTCCTCGCGCAGCATGGCGCAGGTCACATGGTAGAGTGTTCCCTCAACCGCGCGCATCTTTTCGATCCATGTTGCTTCGTTCATTCCGTCCCCTTCTCTCCCGACAAATTCAGCGTGAAGCCCGCTTCGCCTTCTGGCACGATGCGCAAGCTCGTCAAATCCGCGCACGGCGCAAAGTACAGGCAGATGGACGGCTGATTCACATCCACCACGCCGCCCGGCACGCCCGCATAGCCCGACGCGCGCGCCCATCCCGCTTCACCCGCCGGATTCTGCTCGTCGTTGCGGTAGATTCGCCACACGTCCGGCAGTGCCGTCCCATTCGGCAGTGCCGTTCCATTCGGCGCTTCGCAGTGCAGCACCACGCACCCGCCGAGGAACGATGCGCGCACATAGTCCACAACCGCCGTGTACCCGTCCAGCGGAATCCGCAAGCCGGACAACTCCGGGTGGACGTACTGCGTGTTCCCTTCCGTCGCGAACACCACGGTATATGTTTCCGCGCGCTCGAAGCCGCCGCAGCGCAGGAGCAAATCCGCCTTGGACATCTGTTCTATCTCGTCCCAGCCCACGCCGCACATTTCCAGCAGGTAGTCCTCCACGCCCGCGTCCGTCAGCGTGATAACGCGCTGCTCCGCCTGTTCACGGATGTACTGCGCCACGTCGTCCTCTTCGCTGAGCGCTTCATACAGGTCATCCGGCATGGTTTCCGTCTGCCAGACAGCTTTCAGCACGTCGATTTCGATTGTCCACGCAATCGTCTTTCCTTCCGGCGGCATCTGCCCATTTTCGTCGAGCAGGATACCCTCCGCAGCGTACTTTTCTCCATCGAATGTGCCGCCGAGGTCGGGCAGCATCAGCAGGCTTTGGAACTCGCCGCCGTAGACATCCAGCGGGTCAAAACGGTACATTTTGCCGTCGCATTCGCCGCATATGCGCACTTCCACCGCCAGCACGTCGTCCGTCTTTGCCGTCATCTCCATCGTGAATGCCAGCACGCTGCCGTCGTACACCGCGTCGTTGACTGACACAGACAGCAAATCGCTGTCATACCGCTCCTCCAGCGCGAGATAATGCGCCTGATAGTCCCCTTCCGTGCCGTCCTGCGCGGGGTGGACGTCGGTAACGCTGAAGAACCGCGCCGCCGCCACGCCAACCGCCGTCAGCATCAGCGCCATCAGCACAGCGGTGATGACGATGCGCATCGTCCGGCTCAAGCCGATGTTTCGGTGCGTTTCCGGTGCGCGGTGGTGCGTCAGCGAATGCTCAAAAGCTGCGCGGGTTGCGTCCGGCATGTTTCCGTAGGCGAATTGGAGCTTCTCGCGAAGCTGCTGTTCGGTCATTGCGGTTACGCCTCCTTTCTGATTTTGGGGTGCGATTCGCGGGAGTGTTCCCTTTATTGTGTTGCGTAGGGTGGCGCTCCTGTGTGAGCGCCCAGAGGGCAATGAATCACCTGCACCCTGCTGTTAGCAGTCTTTCCCGTTGCTGGGGATTCCCCATATCATTAGATGCCGCATTCAACGGTTTGGTTGGCGAAAATCGAAAAAAGAGGAAACGGGCGAAAATGCCGCGCTTCCCCTTGATAGAACAGATTAGCCGGAGATTTTGAGCGTGCTAGCGTCCACAGACGGGCTGCCGATGCTGCTGCCCTCGAAGGTCAGGTCGCTGCCGACGGCGCAGATGCTCTTCAGCAGCTGGTAGAAGTTGCCCGCCACCGTGATTTGCTCCACGGCGCGGCCGCGCTTGCCATTCTCGATGGTGTAGCCCTTGCTGAGCAGGCTGAAATCGCCGCTGGAGGGATTCGCGCCCGCGTGCAGACCCGCCAGTTCAGTAATCACCACGCCGTTGCCCACGTCCGCCATCAGTTCATCCAGCGACTTCTCGCCCGCGGCAATGTACAGGTTCGTCGGCGCAACCATGATGCGTCCACCCACGCGCGCGGCATTGCCGGTCGATGCAACGCCCTGCTTGCGCGCCGTCTTGCGGTCGTGCAGGAGGGTCGTCAGCTTGCCGCTGTCTACGACCTTCTTCGTGCGGCTGGCGCTGCCCTCGCCGTCGAACGCGCTCGTCGCCAAGCCGCCCTTCATCAGCGGGTCATCGACGATGGTCACGACGTCCGCCGCAACATTTTCCCCTTCCTTGCCCGCGAAGAGGGACAGATTCTGTTGGGCATTCTCCGCCGAGAACACGCCCCAGAACGTCTGCAAGAGGCTCTGCATGGCGTCATAGCGGAAAATCACGCGGTATTCGCCTGTCGGCACGGGAGAAGCGTTCAGCTGAGACAGCGTTTCTTTCGCCGCATCCGCAGCAATTTTCTCCGGGTCAATGCCGTCAAATCGACTGGACACAGCCACCTTGCCATTGACCGCAGTGGACGCGCCGTCCTTCGCAACCAAGCTGGTGTAGGAGAAGAAGTAGCTGCCCGAATCCTGCAAATTCAGCCCATAGCTGTTGCGCAGGATGACTTCGCTGCTGGAGGACGCGACCATCGCGCTCGGCACACGGACAATGCGCGGGTCAGCGGCTTTCGCCAAAGCTTCCAGCTTCAGGCACTTCTCAATTTTCGCTTCAGCGCTCGTCGTCGCGACGTCGCTTTCTTCCTTCTCGATGGTCGGATAGCGCTCTTCGCCCGCGAAAATCTCGTCCTGTTCGTCGGTTTCCAGCAGGGTGGCAGATTCCTTCACACCGTCAATCAGCTGGCGGACAGCATCAGCGTCGAACGCCTCGGTGGACGCGCTGCCCATCTTGCCGCCAAACATGCCGCGCAGGGACACCCCGCACGAGGATGCCACCTTGTAGTCGCTGATTTCGCCGTCCAGTGCGCTCACGTTGAAACTGTCGCCGCCGTGATAATATACTTCCGCCGGGTCAATGCCTGCCGCCTTCGCAGCAGCAAGCACCTCATTCAAAAATTCGTTGACTTTCATCTGCTTTTCCTCCTTAGCGGCCGCCCACGGTGATGCTGCTGACGCGAATCATCGGCTGACCGACGTCGGTCGGGACGCTGCCGCTCTTGGAGCCGCACATGCCCTGCGACAGTTCCAATTCTTTGCCAACGCGGTCAATCTTCATCAGGATTTCGCTGCCGCGCCCAATCAGGGACGCGCCGCGCACCGGGTGGGCAATCTTGCCGTCGCGCACCAGATACGCTTCCGCCACGGAGAAGTTGAATTCGCCCGTCGCCGGGTTGACGGAGCCGCCGCCCATCTTGCGGGCATACAGACCGTCGCCCATGGACGCGATGATTTCCTCGTTGCTGTCATTGCCGGGGGCGATGAAGGTGGAGCGCATACGGCTCGTGGGGGCATAGGCATAGCTTTCGCGGCGGGAGGAGCCGGTAATCGGGTGATTCATCCGGCGGCTGCCGAGGCGGTCCACCATGTAGCTCTTCAAAATGCCGTTCTCAATCAGCACCGTGCGCTGGCTGGGCGTGCCTTCGTCGTCCACATGAATTTGACCCCAGTTGTTGACAAGCGTGCCGTCGTCGATGGCGGTCACGATGGGCGACGCAATCTGCTGGCCGAGCTTGCCGCAGAATTCGCTCACGCCGATGCCCACGCTGGTAGCCTCCAGAGAATGGCCGCACGCCTCGTGGAAGATAACGCCGCCGAAGCCGTTGTCAATCGCGACGGGCATCACACCCGCGGGGCAGACCGGTGCATGAAGCATCGTCACTGCCTGCTGGGCAGCAATTTTCCCTGATTCCTCCGCATTCACGCGCGTGTCAAACAATTCAAAGCCCATGGACGCGCCGGGCGCATCACTGCCGGACTGATTCTCCGTGCCGTTGCTGGCAATCGCACTCACGCGCAGGCGCGTCTGCACACGGCGGTCGGTCACGAACACGCCCTCGGTATTGCAGATGCACACATCCTGCACATGGTCGCCATAATTCGCCATCACCTGCACAATTTCCGGGGAGACACTGCGCGCCGCCGCTTCCGCCGCGCGGAGCTTCTCCGCTTTGAGTGCCGCCTTCACGTCAGTCGGCAGGAGCAGAATTTCTTCCGGGCGGGAAGCATCCCACGGCTTAAACGGCGCAACGACGCAGCCCTTGCCGCCGCGCACCGCCGCTGCTGCCTGACGCGCACAGTTCATCAGCCCTTCCCGGCTGGTATCGTTGGTGTAGGCATAAATCGCATTCGTACCGCTGAACACGCGCACGCCCGCGCCGTGCGTCCGGCTTGTCGTCGCGCTTTCCAGCTTATGAGAGCGCATCCCCATTGCGTGGTCAATGCGGTCTTCCATGAAAATTTCAGCGAAATCACCGCCGGTACGTACCGCTTCCTGCAATACTTCCCGTGCAACGTTCTGATCGAGCATTGGTGTTTCATCCTTTCCGAGCCGTTCCTCGCGGCTCATGTTTTATTATACCACATTCTTTCCCATTTGTACATGACCCGCCGGGAAACTTCGCGGCTGCACAATTTTCCACCCGCGATTTTTTTCGGTGGTGCGCGTTGTCTTGCGCACACAAATGTGTTATGCTGAGGATGGCAGCGTATGCTTCCGCTGCTGACATTTTCTCATGGAACTTTATTGGTCGCAGTGGAATCGCGTCCGCAGTGGCGAAACCCCTGCGCAATGCAAAAAAACACTATTTATCATCATTGAAAGGAGTCTCCCCCATGGAAACCATGCAGAACATCCTCACCCGCCGCAGCGTGCGCAAATTTGCTGACAAGCCGATTGAACCCGACAAACTCCACACCATTCTCGAAGCCGCGATGAGCGGGCCGTGCGCCGTCAACGCCCGCGAATGGGCGTTCATTGTCGTAACCGACCGGGAAAAGCTCGCGCAGATGGCGGAGGCGAACGGACGCGTCGCGCGGATGCTCAATCAGGCAGCGGCGGCGATTCTTGTCTGCGGCGACCTCGACCGCGCTTTTCCGCCCGCGCCGGATTTCTGGGTGATTGACGCCGCGATTGCCGCGCAGAACATGACGTTAGCGGCGAACGACCTCGGCATCGGATCGGTCTGGCTTGGCACTTGGCCGGACGAAACGCGCGTGAAGCGGCAGGCGGCAATTTTCCAGCTGCCGGAGACGATTGTACCGCACTCGATCCTCGCGCTCGGCTATCCGGCGGAGGATATCGACATGCGTGCAGTGCGCCCCAGCCGCTACGAAGAAAACCGCGTACACGTTAACCAATGGTAAATCAATCGACCCGACCGCCGATATTGCCGGCAGTCGGGTCGTCTTTTATTCTTTGGATTCTACAGTTTTTTTGCCGTCGCCCGGTGCTTTTTCGCGCTTCGCGTCAAACGGCGCCACTTCAAGCTCGCGCCGCAGCGTCTCCTGAAGTTCCTTCAGGCACTCAATCAGCAGCGGATTAAACACGCCGCACTCGCCGTTCAGGATCATAGCCATCGCCTGTTCGTGGCTGTACGCGGGTTTGTAGACGCGCTCACTGATGAGTGCATCGTACACATCCGCCAGCGAAACGACCTGCGCCGAAATCGGGATTTCGTCCCCCACCAGACCGTCGGGATATCCGTGCCCATCATAGCGCTCGTGGTGCCAGCGGCAAATGTCGCATGCCGTGCGCACCAGCTTCTCGTTGTGGTGCGCCGCAAGGTCGTCGAGCATCTTCGCGCCAAGAATCGTGTGCTGCTTCATCTGCTCGAACTCTTCCGGTGTCAGCTTTCCGGGTTTATTCAGAATTTTTGCGTCAATGGCGATTTTACCAATATCGTGCATTGACGACGCAAGGGCAATCAGGTTGCAGTCCTGCGGGGTCAGGCGGTAGCGGTCGGTTTTGGCACACAGCATCTCCAGAAGCCGCTCCGACAGTTGCCGCATATGCTGCACATGCGAGCCGTTTTGACCGTTCCGGAACTCCACCACATGGCTCAGGATGTTAATCAGCAGCATGTTGTTCTTTTCTTTTTCGAGGATTTGGCTCGTGACCATTGACACCAGGCGACGCTGCTTGGCGTACAGCTTAATGGTGTTGTAGACGCGCCGATAGACTACTTTCGCATCGAACGGGCGGCTGATGTAGTCGCTCACGCCCTGCTCGTAGGCGCGGCGGATAAAAGCATCCGAGTCCTCGCTGGATATCATGATAACCGGCAGATTTTCCAGCATGTGGCTGCGGTTCATCGACGCCAGCACCTCGAAACCGTCCATCACAGGCATCAGCAGATCCAGCAGCATCAGCGAAATTTTATCGCTGCCCGCGTTCAGGATGTCCATGCACTCCTGTCCGTTCGCAGCTTCCAGAATTTCGTAGTCGTCCTCCAGCATTTCTGTCAGCAGCGCGCGGTTCAACTCCGAGTCATCCACAATCAGGATGCGTTCTTTCCGCGCGTGCAGCTCATTCTCCTGCTCCGACGACTGCGCCAGCATCATCTCCGTCATAACCATGTTCGTATGCGTTTTCGCCTGATACATCAGCTGGTCGGCCTGCTCCACGGCAGTTTCCAGCAGGCGGCCATTGCCCATCACGCCGCCGATGCTAATCGAAATTTGCAGATTCGTGTACCCCGGCACAGGCGTATTGTGCACCGCCTCGCTCACTTGCAGCAGGCGGCTGTACAGGCGGTCGGCGGGGATGCCGGGCATAACCAGCAGGAACTCGTCTCCGCCCAGGCGCACCAGCAGATCGCCGCTCGCGGTATGCAGCTTAACGGACTGCGCCATCGTCTCCAGCACAACATCGCCCGCGCGGTGCCCGAAAACATCATTATAAAGTTTGAAGTTATCCACATCAATCATGGCAATGCCCGCCTCATAGACGGTTTTGCACATGTGTTCCTCGTAATAGCGGCGGTTGAGCGTCCCCGTGAGCGCATCGTGGTACAGCTTGTCCTCATAACTGGACAGGCGATTGGCAAGTTTCTCGCCCGACTCGGCGTCAATCATCATGTCGTCGTCAAGTTTCTGCACCAGTTCCAGCACATAGCGCCCGCCCTCGACATGCAGGTAACGCGCTGTCACCTGATAGACATTCGGATCATCATATTCGAGCTTGATTTTCTTGCATTTCTCCATGTACGCCCGGAGAACGATGCAGTTTCGGCATCCCTGCGATGTCATCCGCCCATCCCGGCAGGGGCAGGCGCGTGAAGCCGGATTGTGCTTGCGCGCTTCAATTGTACGCAAGATATCCGCCTCGCTGATGAGGCGAACCGCGGTAAAGTTCTTGCGGTAAATGGCCAGCTCCTTCTCCATTTCCTGCATGGTAATCATCGGCTTGTCCTACTTTCCATCGGGCGGTGTGAAACCAGAGGTTGCAAAATTGGCAGACAAAATACCCCCCCCCGATAATTTTGCGTCGGAGGGCATTTCGCATCTGCCAAATTCGGTTCTTAGTGACACTTCAGCCATTCTTATACATTGGCAGGTGGACAAACTGCACCTTTGCAATCAGAGACCTATACCAATGTATATTGTCCATTATACACTACTTTCGGATGGTGTCAAGTAGGTTACTTGTCATCATTACAGCGTTACTTCCCTGTTTTCGGGCGTTTTGTACATTTTTTTCGGCTAAATGCGCCATTTTTTCGTATTTTTTACGAAAGCTTTTGTTGTTTTTTACCAAAGATATCGTTTTCGGAGGATTTTTACCCGTTTTTTGCATTTTTCGTCACATTTCGGTCGAAATAGTCCAGCAGCGACGCATATAGGCATTCGCGTCCCTGCGGAAAGACGTCGCGGCTGCGCCGGATGAAGTCCTTCACGTCCTGCCGGCGCGTATGCCCATCGGCAGGGCATGGATTCTTGACAACAGGCAGATTCTCCCTCCGTGCAAAGCCAATCACGTCGCGCTCCTTGACCATGAGCATGGGGCGAAGGACTTGCAGGTTCGTGCGATCAAGGTGCGTCACGGGCGGAAAGCAGTCGTAGTGCCCCTCCAGCATTAGGTTCATCAGGCTCGTTTCGATGAAATCGTCCTGATGGTGCGCATACGCGATTTTATTGCATCCCAGCGCCATTGCCTTGTCGTTGAGCGCGCCGCGTCGGAGCTTGGCGCACAGGCTGCACGGGTGCTTCTCCTTGCGGATTTCAAACACAATCTGGTACACCTTTGCATCCACGAAATAGAACGGCACGTCTAATCCTTCGCAGAACCGCCGCATCGTCTCCACGTCTGCCTCGCTGCCCGGCGCACCGCTGCCGACGTGAATCGCGCACAGCCCGTACGGCACGGGATAGAACCGCTGGAGGTGCTTCAGCCCCATCAGCAGCGTCAGGCTATCCTTGCCGCCGGACAGTCCGACCGCGATTTTATCCCCCGCCGACACCATATCGTAGCGCTGCATACACTGGCGCAGCAGACTCATCAGGCGCTGCAAATCCATTGCCATTCAGCATTCCTCCAGCGTCTTTTCGAGTGTCTGGCGCGCCGACACCGCGTTCTGCGGATTTGTGTTTTCCAGCGTCATCGGCAGATTCCGGCGTTTCGCGAGCTGCATCAGCGGGCGGTAATCCATCTGCCCCAACCCCGGCGCAATCGACAGCAGCCCATCAAACATGTTGACATTCGCGATATTCTGCCGCGCCCATGCGCACTCGTCCGTGTTATCGGGCAGGAAATCCTTGATGTGCAGCAGCTCGGCGGAATCCCCCAGACGCGCAATCGCATCCGTCACGACTTCTTGCGCCTGATGGACGTTCTCGCGGTCGAGCAGGTTCACCGCGTCCAGAATAACCCGCAGGTTTTCGGAGTGCACCTCCGCCAGCACCCGCTGGCACCTTTCCGCCGTGCAGACGATGTGCCGCGTGACCGGCTCGATAGCAAGCATCATGCCCTCTTCCTCCGCCCAGCGGACGACGGGCTTCACGCGCTCAATAAACAGGCGCAGACTCTCCTCCGTCCGGCACTCCGGGCAGGATTTGTAACCGATATTGGGCGCGCCGGTTTCCGTGCCGACCATCAGCGCGCCGATTTTTTTGCCGAACCGCAAATGCGCACGATAATTCATCAGCGTGCGCTCGTGCGCCGACAAATCGGGGCTGCACAGGTTCAAATAACACCCCAGCAGCACGCACCGCTGATTGTACTTCTCCAGCAGCCCGCGCACCTCATCCGCCAGCGCGTCCGTCAGCAGCTCCGGCGCATCCGCCATCTTAAACCCCGGCACGACCTTGCTCATCGCGATATGGACACAGGAAAACCCCTGCTCCTTTGCGTTACGCAGGTGTTCCTCCAAATTCCCCCCCGCCGTATCATGCAGCCGAATTCCGATTTCCATGTGGATGCCCCCCTTTACAAGGACAGTATACCGCATTTTTCGGGGGAACGCAAGGGGCGAATGAAACGAGGCGAAATCCCCCCTTGACCCTTGCGCGCGATTCAGTTGCTGACACTTTCAGGCTTCTCCCGCGTGTTTATTGGGCGAACGCGGCGGCTTTCGCCAGGCAATCCTCCACATCGCAGCGCTTCTCCCCGTCCAGCGAATTACGAACGCTTTCCAAGCACGCCCGCATCTCCCGAATCAGCTGCACAGCCGCGTCATAGTCTTTCTCCCACGCAATCCGCCGCAAATCCTGCTCCACGCGCATTCGATCGAGCGAACGCTGCAATTGCTCCTTTTCCTCCGCCGCCGACGCCCGCCAAAGCAGCTCCTTCATGCCCTCCAGCATTTTCAGCACGCACGGTTCCGCCATCATCTGGGACGCGGCGCGGTTCTCTGCCTCATCAGGCGGATTCCTCCCCTGCGCGGGCGCAGCAACACCCTCTGCCAGCAGCTCCTGCCGCACCTGCGCAATCATCTCCGGATGATGCTTCAAAATCGCGCGGTACTTATTCTGATAGCGCAGCATCCGGCTGTGGTCGCCGTCTGCCATCCGCATAACACACGCGCGGACGCTCATGCCCTGCCCGCAGCCCGTCAGCACCTGACGCAAGAGGTCATGCGTCTCCGCCTCCGTGAAGGGAATGAACGCCTGTACGCGCGGTGTATTCTGCTCCTGATTCCGCAAACAAGCGTAATAGTAGTTGCGAATGCTGTTGGGCTTGCGTCCCAAGTCCACGGATAAGTCCTCGAACACTTGCCGAAGCGGTGCGCCGCTGCCCCGCGCCTCCTGCACAGCGGAAAACAGGCGGGACGTCTCCTGTTCCTGCCAACCGACACATTTGCGTTCTTCCATGCGTCTTTCCTCTCTTTCCTGCATCCTTTCCGGGTGCGTATTCCTATCATATCCCGGCGCATATGCGTTCATGCACAAAATGCGTACACAAAAAAGTTCTTCACGGAAGCTTGGGGGGAAAGCAGCTTGGGGGCGCGTCTGCGGACGCGCAAAGTTACTGGCAGGGACGCTTCGCTGCCTGCGCCTTTGTTGAGTGCGTTTGCGATGCTGGTCGCCCGCGGAACAGTTGGGGCGTTGCCCCAAACCCCACAAGGGACGCTGTCCCTTGACCCTGCAAGGGGCAATTGCCCCTTGACCCCTTTTCGCGATTGGGTTGGTCGCACTTTCATGCTCCTTCCGCGTGCAGCTTTTGGGGCTTCGCCTAATCCCTTGTTTGCTCCCCCAACTTTCCGTGAAGAACCACAAAAAGGCGCTCCGAGCCATTTTCGCCCGAAGCACCCAATTTCATGATTTGCTTTTCCTTCTCTCCGCCCACTGGAACAGCGCCGGATACAGCACAATCGCGAACAGCATCAGCCCGAACATCTCTGCAAAGCCCAGCCAGTGTGCATCCAGCAGCAGATTACCCGCCGCCTTCAGTCCCTTCCGCACCGCCAACAGCAGCGCCACGCCGACCACGCCGCGAATCATGCGCGCCTTGCCCGCACCCTTTGCATCAAAACCGACAAAGTGCCTCTCCAGCACCCAGCCAAGGCAGAAGCCCATCATCGCCCCCGCCGCCTTGTAGCAGTCCGTCACCATGTCCCACGGGTCAACCAGCAGCGTTCCGTCCGGCAGCACATCCATCGGATACGGCTTCACGCTGGTGTAAATCAGCATCGCGGCAGACAGGATGATGCCGATAGTCGCCAGCAGCCAGTCGCGGTTCTTGCCGCCGTCCGCCCAGTCCAGCAGGTATTTTGACAGCAGCAGCACGATCAGCGCAATCATCATCCCAACCAGCACGTCCTGCGGCGTGTGCGCGCCGAGCCAGTTGCGGGCAAACGCCGTCAGCAGCGTCAGCAGCACGCACGGCAGAATCCACCATTTGCTGTACTTTTTCAGGTATGCCGCGAGGTTGCCGTAAAAGGACGCTGCCAGTGTCGCATGTCCACTGGGAAACGAGTAGCCCGTTGCCGTTGTCGCCGCTTCCGGAGCGATTTGCAGCCGCGCATCCTGCTTCCACGGGCGATAGACGCACGCGATATTCTTGATGAGCTGCGTCACCATCGTTGCGCCCGCGAAGCACAGCCCCATCCGCTGCCCGGTGCGCTTGTCGATGCACCAGTAGAATACGACAATAATGACAACCGGCAGCGACCCGGCGGCAAATTCCGAAATGAAGAGCAGCAAGCTGTTGATGAAGTTCGGCGCCTCCGCCCGGAGGTTCTGCAAAAACAGCAGATATTCAAAATCCAACGCTATTGACTCCTTTGTTACTTAATGACGCTCATGTCCAGCGCCATCTTCGCCCATGCGTCCGAAGCGCCGCTCGCGCCCGTGACTTCCGTGCCGGGCTGGTAATCCGGCGTGGTGTACCAGCCGCAGAAGGTCATGTGCGGGTAGGTCGGGGCATCCGGCAAATCCGCCTGATGAATCGCGCTGCCGTTCACATGGTAGGTCGTCTGCGCCGTCGCCATGCCCTCCACCTTGATGCGGTAAGCGGTAATCTTCCCGTTCGTCGCGATGACATAACAATTTTGCAGCTGTGCAGGGTTATCAACGCCGTTTTTGCGCATTTCCGCCAGCAGGATTTCGCTGGTGAACCACGCGGTCTTCGTGCCGTCCGCGTTCTGTTCGACGCTCGCCGCGTCCACCGGAATCCACCAGACGCTCTTTTCCGCGCTGTCCAGCACGAGTTTGGGCGTACCCGCGCCGGAATAGCGAATGCCAATGCGCGCGCCGTCCGCGAACCACTCCATTTTCGCTTCGAGCTGGATGTAGGAGGAATCCCATTCCTTCTGGCTCGTCAAGCCGTCGGCGTTCGCCCAGAGGATGCTCTCGTCCGCCTCCGCGCGCACTTCCGTCAGCGCACTGCCCCATGCCGCGCTGTTCTTGCCCTCCCACAGCGCGTCCAGCACCTGCGGGTACACCACGCTCGTCGCCTGACTGCGCAGCTTCGGATTCACCGCGCGGCGAATCCAGGCGTGGCACTCACCACCGGACGTCTGATTGTTCCCATTATCCCAGATGACAATCGGCACGCCGTAGCGCTGGGCATTCTGCGCGACACAGTACGCCCACTTCGCGCGCTCGTCGTGATTGCCATTCGTGTTCGTCGCACCCGTTTCGCCCATCACGACCGGAATCCCCCGGTCAAGGAAGGTTTCCTTGATGTTCTCGAACACGCGGTTGATTTTCGCGCCATCCTTCTCCGGGTCGAACGTCGTCTGCGTGTCCTGCAGGCAGAAGGTCTGCGGATCATACGAATGCACGGACACGATGATGTTTGCCGCCGCTTCGCCATCCACCGTCGGCAGGGCAATCGCCGCCGTGCCCGCCGGGGAGCTGGTCGCCGCGTAGCCCGGAATCATCAGGCAGCGCTCGGCATTGCAGCCCTTGGCGTCCTTGCGGATGGTGTTCACGAACACTTGGTTGAGGTAGTTGACGGCAGCGTAGCACGCCGCGTTGCCGCTCCACTCATAGTTCGTACCCTGCGCGCGCGGCTCGTTCATGCCCTCGAAAATCACATGCTGGTCAAAGTCGTCGAAGGTGTCCGCAATCTGCCGCCACATTGCCGTCAGCTGCTCGCCGATTTTCTCCGCGTCCGCCGCGAAATTCGGCTCGTTAATCCACGCTTCGTGGTGCACATTGAGGATGACGAACAAGTCCGCCTCGCGCGCCCACTCGACCACTTCATGGACATGCTGGAGGAAGTCCTCGCGGATGGTGTACGTCCCATCGTCCGAGGTATAGCGGTACCAAGTCACGGGAATGCGGATGGTGTCAAAGCCCGCTTCCTTCACGCGCACCATCAGTTCCGGGGTGATTTTCGCGTTCCCCCACGACTGCTCCTGCGCGGTCACATCCGCGGTATTGCCGCCGGTTGCGTCCAGCGTATTGCCCAGATTCCACCCGAAACCCATCATCTCAACGATTTCCGTCGCTGTTTTGCCTGTCAGCATGGTTGATTCCTCCTCGGCGGCTGCCGGAAGCACCGGCAGCAGCATGGTCAAGAATAGCGCAATCCATTTTCGCATGTTTTGCATGAATTTTCCTCCTATTGCTTATAGGATTGGATTGTTACGCAGGGATTTCGCTCCTTCGGGAGCGACGAGGGGGCTTTCCGTTCGCCCTTTGGAAACCTTCGGTGCCCCTTCGGATGTTACAAGTCTGTTATGTTAGTTTTTAAGTTTGTGTGCTTTTGGCTGTTGAGAAATTGCCTTCCCCTTTCGCCGGCGGACGCATTGTCAGACTAATTCTGTTCGTTTTCGCATCCGCTTCCAGCACCCACACGGTCACGATGTCGCCGACTCGGACGACTTCGCTCGGATGATTCACGCGGCGCTGCGCCATCTGGCTGATATGCACCAAGCCGTCGCGGTGAACGCCGATGTCCACAAACGCGCCGAAGTCGGTCACGTTGCGCACCGTGCCGCGAAGCTCCATGCCGGGCTGCAAGTCCTTCAAATCCATCACGTCGCTGCGCATCAGCACCTGCGGCAGCTCATCACGCGGGTCGCGGCCGGGGCGGGACAGCTCCGCCGCAATGTCGCGCAGGGTCGGTTCACCCACATTCAGCTGCTTCGCCAGCGCCGCGAACCCCTCCGCGTCCGCCAAGGTCAGCAGCTTGCCGACCGCCTCCGCCGGGGTGAGCGAAAAGTGCTTCAGCAGCGCGCGCGCCGCGTCGTAACTCTCCGGGTGAACGCCTGTGTTCTCTATCAAGTCCTTGCCGCCGGGAATGCGCAGGAAGCCTGCGCACTGTTCGAAGGCTTTCGGCCCAAGGCGCGGCACTTTCTTCAGCTGTGCGCGGGTCGTGAACGCGCCGTTTTCCTCGCGGTACGCCACGATATTCTTCGCGACGGTCGTGTTGATGCCCGCAACGTAACTCAGCAGCGACACGCTCGCCGTATTCACATCCACACCGACGCTGTTCACGCAGTCCTCGACCACGCCACCCAGCGCCGCGTCCAGTTCCGCTGCTTTCAGGTCATGCTGATACTGTCCTACGCCAATCGCCTTCGGATCGATTTTGACCAGCTCCGCCAGCGGATCCTGCAGTCGCCGCGCAATCGACACCGCCGAACGCAGACTGACATCAAACTGCGGGAACTCCTCCGCCGCCAGCTTCGACGCGGAATACACCGACGCGCCCGCCTCGCTGACGACCATGTATTTGAGCGCGTCGCCCAGCGCCAGCTCCTTCATCACCTCAACGAAGAACTGCTCCGTCTCGCGCCCCGCCGTGCCGTTGCCGATGGCGACGATGCCGACGTGGTGCTTCTGGATCATGCGCTTGACGGTTTCCTTCGCCTGCGCAACCTTGCCGTGGCTGGGCAGCGGGAAAATGATGCCCGTATCCAGCACGCGCCCGGTTTCGTCCACAACCGCGACCTTGCAGCCCGTGCGGATGCCGGGGTCAAGCCCCATCGCGACCTTTCCTCGCACCGGCGGCTGCATCAGCAGCGGGCGCAGATTCAGCGCGAACACGCGAATCGCCGCCGCGCTCGCCTTGTCGGTCAATTCCGCGCGCAGTTCCGTGTCCAGCGACGGCGCAATCAGCCGCGTATACGCGTCGTCGCACGCCTGCGCGACGTACTTGCACGCCGGACTGCCCGTCTGCTGCACGAAGCCGTAGCGCACGAGCTGCTGTGCCTTCTCCTTGTCCACGTCCAGCGCGACTTTGAGGAAGCCCTCCTTCTCCCCGCGGTTCATCGCCGGCACCCGGTGCGACGGCATCAGGCGCAGCGGCTCACGGTGGTCGTAGTACATGCGGTAAGTGCTGTCCTCGTCTTTCGCCGCGGCCGTCGCGACCATCGCCGTTTGATGGTAGTACGTTTTGAGCTTCGTGCGGACGGCGGCATCGTCGCTGACGACCTCGGCGATAATATCCATCGCGCCTTGCAGGGCATCCTCCGCCGTTTCGACGCCCTTCTCCGCGTTCACATAGCGCAGGGCGATGGTTTCCGGCGCCATCATGTTCCGCTGCTGGAGCATCAGCGCGTTCGCGAGCGGCTCCAGCCCCTTCTCCTTGGCAATCGACGCGCGGGTACGGCGCTTCGGGCGGTACGGGCGATAGATATCCTCCAATTGTGCCAATGTCGCGGCAGCATTAAGGTCACTTTGCAGCTTCTCCGTCCAGACATCTAACTTTTGCAGGCTTTCACTGATTTCCTGCCGACGCGCTTCGAGCGCCCGCAGCGCCGTCAGCCGTTCGCTGATTTCACGCAGCTTCTGGTCATCCAGCGACCCGTGCTGTTCCTTGCGGTAACGCGCGATAAACGGCAGTGTGCAGCCCTCGTCAAGCAGGCGAATGACGGCGTCGATTTGCCACGGGGCGGTTTGGAACTCCTGACAGAGCGTTTGTGTGATAGTCATGTCCTCACCTCAAATAATGATGCCTTCCAAATGATCCACCTCATGCTGAATCACCTGCGCGGTGAAACCAGAGAACCGCTGCACATGCCGCTGCAGCTGCTCATCCTGATATTCCATCAAAATCTGCTGATACCGCAAACACGGGCGCTCGCCGTCCAGCGACAAGCACCCCTCCTGCGCTGCGAAGGGAATCTGGCGATCCGTGATGACCGGGTTGAGCATCACCAGCACGGTTTTCCCCGCCATCACCGCAATGATGCGCTTGCGGACGCCAATCATGTTCGCCGCCATGCCGACGCACTTGTGCGCATGGGCGCGCAGGGTATCCGCGAGGTCACGCGCAACGGGCAAATCCTCCGCCGTCGCCATCTGACTCTTGCAGGACAGGAACATCACATCTCTCACAATCGGCTGAATCATTGCTTCTTCACCACCACGCTGCCAGTTTTCCAGATGCTTCTTTCGGGCACTTCACCACGCACGCAGCTCAGCGGGTAGATTTGGCTCTCCCGCCCGATAACCGTGCCGGGGTTCAGCACGCTGTTGCAGCCGATTTCCACATAGTCGCCAAGCATTGCGCCCATTTTCTTCAAGCCGGTTGCCATGCTTTCGCCTGCGCCGCGAACTGTCACCAGCGTCTTGTCGCTCTTCACGTTGCTGGTAATCGACCCCGCCCCCATGTGGCTGCAATAGCCAAGAATGCTGTCGCCGACGTAGTTGTAGTGCGGCGTCTGTACACGGTCGAAAAGAATCACGTTCTTCAGCTCCACAGAGTTGCCGACCACACAGTCTGCCCCTACCAGCGCACTGCCGCGGATGAACGCGCAATGCCGCACTTCCGTCCGCGCGCCGATGATGCAGGGCGCACCCAGATACGCCGTCGGCGCAACCGTCGCGGTCTTGTGCACCCAGACATGCTCGCTGACTTCGGTGTATTCCGCCGGGTCAAGCGCCGCGCCGATGCGCAGGATTTCCGCCTTGATGCCCGCAAGCGCCTCCCACGGATAGGTAAACTGCCGCAGATAATCCGCCGCCAAAGTGTGGTTAAGGTCGTAAAGCTGTTCGATTGTCAGCATAATTTGCCTCCTATTTATTATGTTGATTGCTTTTTCGCCCTGCGCCGCCGAATCAGCCAGAGCATGAACATCGCCAGCAGCAGCCCCGCCAGCGCGCCCGATGAATCCACCAGCACATCCTGCCACTTGCCCGTGCGCCCGGCAACGAAAAGCTGATGGATTTCGTCCGTCGCGGCATAGAGCGTACATCCCGCCCATGACAGCCAGTGCCAGCGGGCGCAGTAGCTGTCCAGCAGCAGCGTCAGCAGGATTCCCAAGAGCGTGTACTCCAAGAAATGCGCCGTTTTCCGCACGGCAAAATCCACCTGTACATACAGCTTCCAGTACGCCTTCCCCGTCAGTCCCTGCCGCTGCGCCAGAGAATCCGTAATTGGGCGGGCAATTTTATCGCTGATGCTGCTGGACTGCGTGCCTTCCTGTGCCGAGAAGCCGAACATCACCAGCAGCAGGGACAGCGTAATCAGCCAGAGGATAGCACGATAAAGGTGTATTTTCCAGTTCAAGGTTGCTTTCCCTTCCTGCGGCGAAAGTTACGCCGCGCTTGTTTATTTCGCGCTCCACCCCGTCAATTCCTGCCGTGTTGCATGGATTTCACGAAAAAAGGGCTGCCCGTTGCAGACAGTCCTTTTGTTGGATTATTTCACGCGCTCGCAGTACACCGCCACGCGTTTTGTGCCGCTGAGGGTGCAGGTCACGAGCGTCAGGTCATAGCCGGAATGGGCAATTTCGTTCGCATCGTTGGGCGAAATCGTGTTTTTCTCCCGCACAACGTAGCGGAAAACGTTATTCTCCATGTCCGTGAAGGTAACGGTTGCGTCCAGCGCCAAGCTGCTCAGCTTGCCAAAGTGGTAGGTGTGCGCAATAATAGCGAGGTTGTCCGCGTAGGCGCTGCCGGAATAGCGGCACGGCGACACGCTCAGGTTCTCGTACGACCAGTTGCGCTGCACCGGTACTTTCAGCCCCAGCGACGGGATGGACAGCGTGCCGATATACTCGTGCCCATTGACCTTCTCGCCCGGCATTTCGATTCCCGGCACGCGCTCGTAGAGCTTGCCCGTCGGCGCGGGCGTGGGTGTCGACGTGGGTTCGGGGGACGGTGTCGGTTCAGGCGTCTCCGTCGGTTCGGGGGATTCCGTCGGCATGGGCGTTTCGGTGATTTCCGGCGTGCTCGTCGGATTTGATGTCTGCGCGGCATCCGGCGTGCTCGTCGGCTTCGGTGGATTCGTCGCAGTCCCTGCCGTCGGCGTGCTCGTCGGCTTCGGTGGATTCGTCGCAGTCCCTGCCGTCGGCACGCTCGTCGGCTTCGGCGGATTCGTCGCAGTCCCTGCTGTCGGCGCGTTTGTCGGCTTCGGCGGATTCGTTGCAGTTTCTGCTGTCGGCGCGTTTGTCGGATTCGGCGGATTCGTCGCATCCCCTGCCGTCGGCACGCTCGTCGGTTTCGGCGGGTTCGTTGCAGTCCCCGCCGTCGGCGCGCTCGTCGGTTTCGGCGGATTCGTCGCAGTCCCTGCCGTCGGCGCGCTCGTCGGTTTCGGTGGATTCGTCGCAGTTCCTGCCGTCGGCACGTTTGTCGGTTTCGGCGGATTCGTCGCAGGATTCGCCGTTGCGGGCGCATCCGTCGCAGGGGTGTTCGTGGCGGTTACGTCATCACGCGGAATGTCGGTCGTCAGTGCGTCAGTTACGGAGGGCGTGGATGCTGCCGGGGTATCCGCTGCAGTGGCATCCGCCGTCGGCGCGTCGGTTATCGGCGCATCCGTCGCGGGTGCGTCCGTCGGCATCATCGTCGCGGTGACTACGGGCGGTGCAGCGGTTTGCTGCGATTCCATCTGCCGCTGAATGCGAATCTGCTCCAGCGCCATCAGCGCATCATCCGACTCCTGCTGCGCGCGGCTGGCATCCCACTGGTTGTAGCCCACCAGCGCCAGTGCCGCCAAAATCAGCACCAGCCCCAGCGTCATCAGCAAATTGCCCTTACGGTTCTTCATGCTCTTGGCTCCATTTCCGGTGCAGAATCCAGCCAATGACAAACAGAATCATGCCCGCACCCGCCAGAATCGGCACCGGCCACCACAGCTGCCCCGTTTCGGGAATCGGGGCGGTCGGGGTCGGCGTGACCGTGCGGCGGTTGGTAATCACATACACGCCGTTTTCGATGGAATATTCCGGCTCATAGTACACATCAGCCCCCAGAACCTCGTTGAGGGTGTACACATGGTCAGCCGGCAAATCCTTGAAGATATGGTGCCAGTTGTTTTCGCTGTTCAGAATCACCGTGTCGATATGCTGACCGTCCTGCATCAGATGAATTTCAATCTGCACAGGGCGATATGTGCCGCGGTTGTCGTCGTCCCACACCTTGACGCACTCAAGGTCAATCAGCGCGGGTGAACGTTCAAGCTTGATGGTGGAGAGGACATCGTACTGCCACTCGTCGTCCACATTGCGCGTCGGCACAGAGGTCAGGAAGGATTGGAAGCTGTACGCCCAGCCGCCGATGATAACCGGCGTGCCGGAAACAAGGTACAGACCGGGGTTCAGACCCGTAAATGTTACTCTGCCATTTTCATCCGTCGTGCCGGTGAAATCAGGCGTTTCGGACGCGGTGAGGGCTTTCATCGCTTCGGACGCGGCTGCCCAGTTCGCCGCGTTCTTCAGCGCGTTAATGTCGATATTCAGGGTGCTGTACGGGCTGCGCAGGGCGAACCGAGCGTCCGCGTCCATGTCCGCCACCTGATACAGCTGGAAGGTCACGCCGGGCAGGTGCGCATCATCCTCGTTGTCATCCGCCTGAATGGCGAACGTCAAGGGGTGCGTCAAATCAACCCGTTCAAAGGCAAGCGCGCAGGGCGCAAGCAGAAGGCAGCACAATGCTGTCAGCAGGACAAGCGCCAGCAGGCGCGAGGGTTTGCGGCTCATCACGACCGCTCAGCTCCTTTCCGCTTCTTGTGTTTCGGGCTGGTCGTTACCAGCATGAGAATGAGGAGAATCAGCAGCATCGGCGCGGCAACAATCGGCGCGACGATGTAGGGGTCAATCACGAGTGCGTCCGCGGAGATGCGCACGGATAGCTGCGCAAGCGACGTTTCGACCCGGTGTCCACGGACAAGCAGCCGGTGCGAGTTAATGCCGTAGGGCGTGCAGGTGACGAGCGTGCACAAATCCATGCCGTCATAGATTTGCAGTGCGCTGACGTCGTGCGGCTCGACAATGAGAATCTGGTCGATTTCGTAAGTCAGCACCTTGTCCAGCACGCGGAGGGTGAAGGTATCGCCGTAGGTGAGCTGGTCAAGGTTGGTAAAGAGCTTGGCGGAGGGCAGCCCTCGATGCGCCGAGAAGGCGGAATGCGTCCCCGGTTCGCCAGTCGGCAGGCTTGTGCCCTCAATGTGACCGACGGCGACTTGAAGCACGTTGGCGTTCGTCGAGTGATACAGCGGCAGCGTCACGGCAATCTGCGGGATCTCAATCACCCCGATGATGCCCGAACCGCCGACATTCATCACCGCGTCGTACTCCTCGCGTTCCTCGTCGGTCATGATCAAGCGATCAACGGTGGACTGTGCGCGGAGTTTTTCGTTATAAGCGTTTGCCGCCGCCCAATCCGCCTCGTAATCCTTCTTGGACTCCTGCTCCACCGCCGTGTTGTAGGTGGCTACGGCACGCGACTGGTGGAAGGAATTGTAGAAATCCGACACGGACGGGTACAGAAGGAGCGCCAGACCCACAAACAGCACCACAAACAGCAAAATGGTTGTCATATTGCGCTTCATGAGCCGCCTCCTTTCTGCAAACATGCTCCATTATTTCCACTTGGGAATGCCGGGCGGCGGCATTGCGCGCACCGCCCGGCAGGGGTTTCATCAGAACATGGGGATGTTCAACGAATTGCGGGAGAGAAATTAGATTTCGTCCGCTTCGGCCTTGCGGCGAACGATGAGGATGAGCGCCGCGCCCACGAACATCATGCCGCCCAGCACGTAGAAGATGGTCGTGCCGATGCCGCCGGTTTCAGGCAGGGTCGCGCCGGACTTGTTGACAAGCTTGTTGTTCATCGTAGAAGCCGCCGTGAGTTCCATGGATGCGCTTGCGCCGCCAGCAGCTTCCTTGTGGTCTGCCGAAATCGTGATGGTGACAGGATCCAGCGGATTATAGGTAGCAGGAACCGTGGTTTCCTTCAACGTGTACGTGCCGTGATCCAGACCGATGATGTTGAACTTACCATTGGCTGTCGTAATCATTTCATTGTTTTTGACATCCACATAGGTATCATTCGGCTTCGTGGTGCCTGCGACAATGTAATTGCCATCGGCATCCTTCCACAGCGGAACAACACGGTCATTTTGATCATAAAGCGTGAAGCCAGCGCCTTCCAGTTCGTTGCCTGCCTCAGCCGTGTTCGCATACTTCGTGTTGTTCACAACATAGGTGAAGAGCCACACATGGTCTTCCGGCGTTTTGCCCATGCCATCAGCATTGGGGTTGTTGGAGTATTCCAAATCGACGCTGTTCTTGTTGTCCGTGCTGTTGGCGCTCGCGTTGAAGACCTGCGCTTCTTCGTTCAGATACGCCGTGTAAACGACCTCAACCGTAATCTTGTCCGTAACAAGGATGCTGGTGTTTTCTTTCATCACCTTTTTCAGGTCTTCGATTGTGAGCGTCCAAGACGGCTTATCCTGATTTTCACCAACCTTGCCTGCGCCCTTCTGACCAGCCGTTGCAGTGCAAACATAATCGGTATCTTTCAGTGCGATGCCGTTCACCTTCACAGAATCAATCTGAACGAAGGTAATGCCCTTGGACATGGTGTCGTTGAAGACCAGCTTGTACGTCGGATAGTCATTATAATCCGCATTGACCGGAATGGTTGCGACCAGACGGAACTTGAAGTTCTCAAACAGCGCATGGTCGGCACTCTCGCCCCAGCCTTCCGGATTCACTTCTCCGCCGTTCTTTTCGGCATCGCCAACTTCGTCCTGCACCTGCTTGTCCACAGAGGGCTTTTCAGACTTTGCAGTCGCAACGATGTCCTGATCCAGCACCTTTACAATCAGCAGCGTGGCAGCGCCGTCCTTGCCTTCCAGCTTTGCCTGATTGTCCCGCACAAGGTAATAGCCGGGGGTCAGCTTCTTGCTCGTGCCGGGGGCTGCTTTGGTGGAAGCGAACGTATCAACCGGAGTGGAGTCAGCATTCCAGTACTTCGTGATTTCAGCCAGCTTTTCCTGATTCGTGCCCGAAACAGCTTTCAGAGCATCCAGAACAGCGTCCGGAACAGGGTCGCCAGTCCTGACCGCATCAGTATCGTTCTTGGCATTTGTGCCCCACTTGACGCTCGTCAGCACCTTTACTCCTGCATTTGTTTCAACATCAGCAGTGAAAATCTGGTACACTTGGTATTCGTGATCCACATCGTCCTTCGGGTTTACCGTAATCGTAAAGCCTTCCGCGCCCGTAGACGGATTTTCCACTTCCGTTGCGCCCGCGACAGTGACCATGCTCAGCACGAGCATCATGGCCAGCAGAATTGCCCAAAACTTTTTCATGTTTTTTTCTCCTTTTCGTTGTCGTTTTTCATTCATTGGGAAACGTTTTTCAGGGATTACCGGGGTTGCCTACGTCGGGAGGTCTCCTGACGTATAGCTGCTATGCTTTTTTCATTCCTCCTCCCGTCGTTTTTTTCCCCATGTTTATACAAGGGCTTTCGCCCGCGTATACGGATTGAGCTGCCCCGGAAGGGGGGCTGCCGACTGCTCAGCAGCCTTCCCTCCGGCGTTTGATTTCCTGCCCCAGCAGCAATGCCGCCGCTGCCATCAGCAGCAGACCGCCCGCCGTGTACGGCAGTGTGCCGATGCCGCCCGTCTCGGGCAGCGTGTAGGTAATGGGGGTGTTCGTAATTTGGAAGACGCGGTTTTCGCTGTTTGCGGGAATCGGCGCGGTGTTCGTGGCGTTCGTGTCGTCCGTCACCAGCTGCCAGCCGCTGCCCACCGGGGTCTGCTCTTTGGCGTAGTAGCGGTAGATGTTGCCACCCGCGTCATACGCCGGGAGATTGTACCACTTGTAGCCCCACCAGATGTTCTTGCTGCCTTCCGGCGCGGTGTATTCAACCACTTCGCCAAACTGCCAGCCATCCAGATTCTTCGTGACGACCTTCCCCGCTTCCGCGTCCCAGCCAAGGGTAACGGTCGCGATGGTCTTGTCGCCGTCCGCCGCCGTTTCCGCGGTGGTCTGCTTGAGCGTCAGCGTGATGTCCGGGAGGTTCGCGGGATTCAGCGTGAACTGATTGTCCAGCGACGTCCAGACCTTGCGGGCGCTGATGTCGGTCAGGGTGTTGGTGACGGTGAGTGTCTTGACGTTCAGGTTGATTTCCGGCTGTACGCCGCTCGTCGGGTAAGAAGCCGAATGGACTTCGTTGCCTTCCGCGTCCACTTCCTTGACGTAGTAGTACCATTCGCCGCTTGCGCCCGTATCCTTGTCGAACCAGTAGCGCGGCAGGCGTGTCAGCGTCAGCGTTGCGGCGTCCGTCGGCGTGTTCGTGCCGACCGTCAGCTTCACGGTGCCGTCCGGCAGGATCGTCGCGTCCATGTTCGCTTCCAGCGCGCCCAGCAAGGGCGTGTAGCGTTCGTGTTGGGGAAGACCAGCGCCGTCACGCTTTTCGCGCCAGATTTGCAGGTACACGACGGTATTGCGGACATTCAGCGGCAGTTCGCTTTCGCTGCCTACGGGGAAATACGCCTGCTTGAACTGCTTGGTGATTTTCAGCTTCGTCGGCGTGTTGGTAATTGTGCCGATTTCGTTGAAGCCCAGCTCCAGCTTGCCGTCCGGCAGGTTGTTCAGGTAGCCCGCCAGCTCCACTTCGCGGATGATGAAGGACGCACTGTTGTAGCCCGGCAGATTCCGGATGGTCACGCGCCACGGTTCATCCGCCTTCGCCAGCCCCGACACATGCAGGTAGGGCGCGCCGTTAATCTGCACCAGCTCCGCCGTGAGCGAACTCGGCGTGCAGATAACGTTCTTCAGGCTGAAGTAGCTCTTTTCCAGCAGGTTTTCCGTTTTCCACTGCGTGGAGTAGACTTCCTGATACTTCATCATGACTTCAAGGTAGATGTCCTGCATCATGCCCTCTTCGCCGAACGTGTCCGCGTCCGCCCATTGCTTGACAATGCTGATGCTCTTGGGCACGTTGGTGATGGTCACGTTGTTTTCCGTCGTATCCTTGAAGGTGATGTAGAGAATCGAGCCGACGAGTTCGCTTTCATCCGCCGTCATCACCGGCGTGTAGCGGTCCAGCGTGTCGTTGCCGACGCTCGTGTTTTCGAAGATGTAATAGCGGTACTTGCGCAGGCTGCCGTCGGGATTGAGGGGCGTGTCGTACAACGGCAGGTTGTCGATGGTCAGCTTCCAGCCGTTTTCCGCCGACAGGACGTAATTCTGCTGGAACGGGTCGTGGCACCAGTTGTAGTGCACCACGCCGTCCGAATCCGTCCAGTTTTCGCCCCAGACGTTGCGTAAGAGCGAAATCGACACCTGCTTGATGTCCAGCGGGTTCTGTGCGCCGTCGTACTCCACTTCTTCCGCCCACTGCTTCACAATGTTGAGCTTGCCGGTCTGCACGTTGGTGATGGTCGCGCTTGCGTCCGCGATGGTGACTAAGAAGCTTCCTTCCATTTGTGACGAAGAGGCTTTGAACGCATCCTTTGCCTTGATTGGCTCGCCAGCCGAATTGAGTTCAAGGACGTCGCCCACTTCTTTCGGCCAGTTCTCCGAGAAGCTGTAAACAGGCATCGTACCGTTCACAGGGGCTTCCGTCAACTCATAGGTGTAAACATGCGCCGTGTAAATAGAACCGTCCGGATTATACTCAACATAGTACGCTTGCAGCGGTTGCGTTGTTGTCCAGTTTCCATTCGCATCCGGCATTATTTCGACGGAACGCTCGCTGGGGTCGTAAGTTATCCACCCTTTTGTTTTATCCCATGAATGCGTTGTCTCAGTCAAGTTGAGCGTAACCTTTTCCGGCTTCTTGGTGACATTGACCCATTCTTTCGTCAAATTGAGGTTGAGATTTCCCACTTCATACCCCGGCAGGTTCTTCGCGTGGATGTTCGCCGTTCCGCCGTCCGCAGGCTGGTTCACCGCACCGGTTGTTTTCTTGACAAGCGTAGCGTCGCCTGTGTAGCTCACCTGATACAGATACGGGTTTAGCGCACCATTAATCGTTTCGTACCCCTCTACGATGTAATAGTAGTACGGCTTCTTCTGCGCTTCGCCGTTCTCATTCACCGTGAAGTAGTACTTCGGCAGGTTGTTGAACTCCCAGACCGGTTCTTCGCCGCCCTCCGTCCAGTTTTTCGTGACGTAGGTGTACTGCTGATCGTCCGTCTTGATGGGGTTGCCATTTCTGTCAAAGGTGAGCTGCTTCTTCGCCTGAATCAAGCAGAACGTCAGCTCATCCCTGTCGCGGAAGCGCGCCCAAGTCTTGTCCACCTTGACGTTAAACCGCTCGACGTAGTAGTTCTTTTCGGTCACTTCCGGGAGCGTGTCCGTCAGCGGCTGGCGATAAATCTCCTTGATATCGGTCAGTGCCGCGTCTGTGAAGTAGTCCTCCGGCTTCTGCGGGAAGTCCGCAGGCAGATGCTGCGTGCCGAAGTAGCCGTCAATCGCCGCTTCCGACACCTCGTAGGTGTACGCCCACGCGGATTTCACCGTGCCATCGGCGTTGTATTGCGCATAAACCGACTGCGTTTCGTTCCATTCTGCCCAAAGCGCCGTATACGTTGCTGTGGTGTCCAGCTCGATCGTCTTTGCGGTGGGCGTTTCCGCTGTCCAGCCCGTATCCGGGGCATAGACATGGCGGGTGCGCGTCACGGTAATCTTCGCCTTCGTGCCTTCCGGCGTGGGCTTGTCCGCGGGATTGCCGGAAGCGTCCAGCCACTGCTTCGCCACGTTGAAGCGGTACAGACCTTCCTTCTCGCTCGTCAGCTTGTTGTTCGTCACGGTGACGGTGGTGCTGGTGTTCGCATCGCCCTCCGTCGTCACGAAACCATCCGCCGGGCTATAGCTGACGCTGAACGGGAGGGTGGCTTCGTTTTGGTACTTGACCTCCTCCACCTTGTAGCGGTAGCTTTGCCTGATGGGCTGATTCTGCTCGTCGAAGCCCGTCACAGCGTACTTCGGGAAAGTGCCGAACACGACCTTGCTTGTGTTCAGGCTGCTGATGCTCATGACCCTCGTGACCGCTTGGAAGCTGTCGTCCGCGACCCACGCGCCGTTCTCCTGCTTTTCGCGGGTCAGGCGGAAGGTCAGCGTATCCTGCATGTTTTCAGGCTTCGCGCCTTCACCCCAGCGCTTCTCGGCTTCGATGGTCAGCTTCGCGATCTCGTAGTTCCGCAGCGTCGCCGTGCCGCGTGCGTTCTGCGCGTCCGCCTTCGGATTGGCGGGATTCCCGTCCGTGAAGTACTCGTTCGGGTGCTGCGGGAGACCGCTGTATGCCAGCTGGCAGTAGAAGCCGCTCGGCACGTTCAGTTCCCGGAGGCTGTAGGTGTAGGCGCGGGCGTTTTGGACAACGCCGTTTTCCATGGCGACCGTGTAGGTTTCCAGCCCCTCGAACTTGGCGCTCCATTTGTTCGCTTCTGCCAGCGTGACCGTGTCGCGGCGTTCCGTGCTGCCCTTCGTCCACGCGCCGTTGACGTAATCCCAGCGCGTCTTGTAGAGCGCGACCTGTACGCCGCCGAATTCCTCGGTAATCGTGTGCTTTGTGCCATCCGGCGCGTACCATTCCTTGGACAAGTCGATGCTGATTTCGCCGTACTTGTCCTCCGGGCGGTAGACGTTGGTCAGCGTCGCCGTGACCGTGCCGGTGGTTTTGCTGGCGTTCGGGTCGATGGTGTAGGTGATGCCGGATGTGGTGTAGCTCGGCACTTTGCCCTCGACGATGTAGTAAATGTAGTAGAGCTTGTTGCCGTTCGCGTCCGCGCCGGTGGATTCCAGCTGCGACCACTGGGTGTGCCAGCCGTTCGCTGCCGTCAGCGTAGCCTCGCGACCGCCGTAAGCGTCGTCCGGGTGCTGGCGAATTTTTGCCCACTGCGCATCGGTGAACTGCGTGACCTGCGTCGGCACTTCGTCAACCGGCGTACCTTCCGGGGTCATCGTGATGCTCACGTTGTTATAGTAGCGACCGTCCTGCCATTTCCCTTCCCAGTTTTTCCACTGCAAGCAGAAAATTACTTTTTTCTGATGCGTCATCTTGGTGGTGTAAACGAACTGTTTTCTCGACGTATCTTGCGGTTCCAAGACCACTTCTTTTCCGTCTACGCGAGCCACAATACGCGCAGCGTTGTCAAGTGCGCCATCAAGCAGGTTCAGCGTTAGCGTAACGTCCTGATTCTCCGGGAACTGCTGCGCAACCTTCGTGCTATTGTTGACCATTTCCGCAGACAGGATGCGTTGCGGATTCTGCGTTGCATCCGTGTTCAGCACGTCGGTATACTGTTCCTGCGTCAGCGCATAGCGGCGAAGCATCACGAGTACGCTGGCAGGGCGCGCATTCTCATGGGCGTCGTCGCCAGCCCAGTTCTTCTGCACCTCCATGTCGTGGCGGTCCTTGCTGTTCTTCACCTGAACGTTGATGCTCGCAGAGCCGTTGACGGTGTGCGGTCCATCCACCACGCCTTTGATGCCGGAAGCAGTCATGAGCTCCTGCAGCCGACTCTTTGAAATCGTGCCGAAGTTGCCATTGTTGAGACCGTCCGGGTATCTCTCCGGATGTGCTTCGGTATCGTCCGCTCTCGGAACGATGTGGAAGACGACCAGCGGGCGATCCTCCAGCACGAGGTGGTACGGCTCGACTGCCTTCGTTTCCGCCAGCATGTACGCGACGTTCGGGTCGAGCGGACGCTCGTTCAGCTTCTCCGAATTGTATTGGTAAGTAATCATACCGCTTTGATCCGTGTAGACCTTACCATTTTCGCCGCCAACCGCCTCGAACTTGTTGGTTTCCGTGTTCCATGCGTAGAGGGTGAACTCCGTCCCCGGCAGCAGCAGCGAGGTGTTCGCGCTGTCCACCTTGCGGATGACCAGATTGTTGTGGATGTAGCCGCCGCCCTGACTGAAGTAGTCGTTATTGCTGTTGTTCAGTTCGGTACTTGAGCCGTCTTTTCCTTCAAGGTTTGCGTGGTTTCTCAACGCCGGACTGATGCCCTTGTGGTTCACGTCGTTGAAGTTGTACTCGTTCGTCACCTCAGGCGGCAGCAGAATGTTCTCCTGCGCCGTGTATTCCAGAATCAGCGCCTTGCCGTCCGGAACGGTGACGGTTATGTTCAGGGAACGTTGAGCGGGAACCGTTCCTTTTACCTTCTCACTGTAATTGTAGTTGGAATTACTGAAGACGTTTTCCGTTTCCGTGAACTCCATCTTCCAGAGATACTTCTCTATCTCTGCGCCGCGCAGCAGATGCCCCTTGCCGCTTTCATCAACGTCCAGAATCGGATTGCCGTTTTCATCCTTCAACGCCTCATAGAGCCTGAAGGAACCTTCATCCAACGTCACATTGCGCAGATAAGGATACACGCCAGCCAATCCAAGAACGTCATAGGTCAGCGTATCCGTCAGCCTGAGCGTGCTGGATGCCGGATTCAGCTTCGCGCCTGCCTGGTTGATGTCGATGGTGTAGGTGATTCGCGCCTGCTGGTCGCCGCCCTTGACGCTGTAGCCCTTCTGGACGTTCACCGCCTCGACCGTCTCTTCCTCGTAGGTCAGCTCGGTCTTCTGCTCCTTGTGATAGAGCGCCGCGTCGTATTTCACGTCCAGCTGGTTGTTCAGCACGCCCAGCACCAGAGTGCCGTTCACCGCGGTTGCCAGGAAGTCGTCGGCAATCTTGCAGTGAACCTTGACGGTCATATCCGCCTTGCCGTTGAGGACCGTTTCCGGACCGCCGGTATTCTCATTCGGCTTCATGGAGATGTTGATTCTCTGCTGCTGCTGTGCGCCTTCGCCCACCGCCGCCAAATCAGCCTTGATGGAAATGCGCTGCTCGCCCCACTCGTTGCTGACCTCATAGCCATCCGGAATCGTACCGGCATTGTCCAGCTTCTTATTGACAACGGTCATCTTCGTGCTGTCCGTTTCGCTAAGAATCAGCCTCGAGCCGCCGTATTCGATGTACTCCACCACAATGTGCGGCGGGAGCGTTTCGGTCAGGGTGATTTCGTCGTGCGCCACGCCATCATTGCGCAGGAGGATGGTCCAGTACAACTCGTTCTCATGGATGATCTGTCCGTTCAAATCACCAGCATTATGGTTGCCGAACTTCTTCTCCACCAGGTCGTTCGGGGCGGCCTTGTACCACGCTTCTCCGTTTTTGCCCGCGTTAACAGCCGTGTTCTTGAAGTCAACCCCGCTCGTGCGGGACTGTTCCAAATAGATGGTCGTCTGATACGGGAGCGTAACGCTTGTCGTCGCGTTCACATCCGTATTGGCGCCGTTCAGCACAACGCCTTCGCCCGTCGTTTCAAACCGGAAACCGTAGTAGTAGCCTTCCGGCAGCGTCGTTTCCGCAGACGCCACCATCGTGCCTTCATTTTTGCCCTGACTGTCGCAGGTCAGCAGCGTAATGGTGTACGGCACATTCTGCGCATCATGCTTTTTCACAACATCGAGGTTTTTGATGGCGTTGAGCAACGTCTGCGCCTGAGCCGCCGTCATGTAGTGCTGCATGACTTCTGTTTCGTTTTTCCATTCCACCTTCTTGTCAAGCGTATCGCCGAAGTTCAGCTTATACCGAACATCCTTCGTCGCCGGGAAGGTGTACGTCGCGTTCCACGCTACCGGATACAGACCATCGGTGTATTCGCCGTTCTTCGTCGGATCCGCCGGCATACTCGCGTCAACCGACTTCACCACATTGTAACGCTTGTCCTGCCCTACGGTCGCGGTGCTTGTCTTTTGTTCGCCGTCGAATTCCGCCGTGTTTGTAATCTGTTGATCCTGCGCGGTTGCTTCCACCGGCGTTTTGTATTGGATTACGATCTTAGCGGTGGTGTCCTTGAATTTCAGCTGCGGTTTGCCATCCGCGCCGGTTTCCACGGTGAAGTAATCCGTGTAGTTTTCAGCGGTGATAGGCGTGTTATTCGCCGTGATTTGCGACACATAGCCCTTGCCGTCCGTCTTCGAAAACAGCAGACTGCCGTTTTCGTCCACAAGCTGGTCGAACATCGTGTCCGTCAGCGTCTTGTCCTTGATGTTGAAACGGTTTTCGTTGACGGTGAGCGTCCACTGAATGCAACCCTCATTGGTGTTGTACCAGCTGCTCTTTTGCAGCTTTTTAATCTGAACGTCAGTAGGGTTGCTGTTAGAGGAATCCTGGGAATGATCCCACTTTCCGCCACTCTGCGCAGTGAAAGTATTTGTCAGCTGATCGTATTCACCGGTCATTCCGTCCTTGTCGAACGTGTATTCATACTTAATTTCGTATGTTTCATTTGCCGAAAGCGGCGGCAGCACATAGTCCGTCGTCATGGTATAGACCTTGCCGCTTTCGTCCGTCGTGTTCGCATAAACGTAGTGAATGTGCGTTCCCGTCGTACCGCAGGCGCATGTACCGTCCGTCTTGATTTCTGTCGAAGCAGAGTCAACAGCCGGCACCTGACTCCAGTTAGAGTGTACTTTAACCTCCGTGACGGTCATGTTTGTCAGGGCCATTTGCTTATTCACAGCCGTCATGACGTCTTGAGCAGTCGCGTTCTTGCCGTTCGTGCCCTTTGTGGATTCAATTTTGACGGTATACTCAATCGTTCCTTTTTCCCAGTTGACATTAGCCCCGCTTTTCCAAGTTCTCAAATCGCTGAGGATGGAGTTGTTGCCCCTGTCGATGTCCTCCCACTTCACGGTAGTCGATGCGCCACCGAACTTGATGGTCAGGTCGTCGTTGCCCAGATTCTCAACATCGTCCTTGCGGATTTCGGCGCTCATCTTCATGGTGCCGGTGCGGTCGTCATGGCTGGGGTTGTTCCGGACAAAGTCCATATACTCGTCGGTGAACCACATTTCAACTTGTTTCGTTGTGGGATTATACTGGAACTTAAACGCCGGCTTTTCATTGCTGAATTTGGCGTCCGTGCCCGACCAGACAGAAGTGCTGTCCGTTTTGATATGCGTATTCTCTGCCGGAATAATAATCTTGTTGCCTTCGCCATGGCGCAGAATAGCTTCATCCGAAATCTTGAAGTCCGCCGCGAAGCTATAGTTGTACGCATTGGCATTTTCCGGAAGTATGATGTTCGATACCGTAATATTGGTAATCTGCATGCCGCTCTCGCTGACGGCAGGAGGTTCGTTCGCCATCATCAGGAAGCCCGGGTCGAGTCCAAGCGACGGCATCTTCATGTCGTCCGGCTTCGCGGCATCAGCGTCCATCGACGGAATCACCGTAAGCGCAGGTGTCGGGGACGGCTCGTCCATCGGGGCAGCCGTTTCGGCGGCGTTTTCCGTCGGCGCGGGCGTTACAGACGGCGCAAGCGTCGGTTCTTCCGTAGGCGCTGGCGTTGCTGTGGGCGCTTCCGTGGGCGTTGACGTTGCTTCGGGGGCTGCCGTCGGCTCATCCGTCACTTCGGGGGCTGCCGTCGGCTCAGCTGTCACTTCGGGCGCTGCCGTCGGCTCAGCTGTCACTTCGGGTGCTTCCGTCGCATCGGGGTTCGGGGTCGGGTCATAGTAGCAATCCGCCGTGTGCGTGTGCTCTTCTTTGCCGCAGATATAGTGGCGTTCGTAGCAGTCCGCCGTGTGATGATGGCCGGAATCCTCCGCCGTCACCGTCACAACGCATTCATTTGTATGCTGATGCCGCAGCACCTGAATGTAGCCGCAAGTGTAGTAGCCGGTTTTCGCATCGACGCAGGACGCGGAATGCGTGTGCACTTTCGCCGGGTCGGGATAGAGCTTGCATTTCAGGTCGCCGCGCACCATCTCGTAGCAGGAATCATCATGCGTGTGTGCGCCTTCGCCCTCAAACAGACCGCAAGTCGGTTCTTCCGTCGTCGGATAGCAGGCATCCGTATGGTGATGCGCGCCCTCGCCTTCCGTCAGGCCGCAGGTGTACGTCCGGGTCACTTCGTAGCAGCTGTCATCATGGACATGCGGCATGTCGGAGTTCGTCGCAACGTCCTCGGTGCAAATCAGCGTGCGCGTTTCCGTCACGCAATCCGCCGTGTGCTGGTGCCCTTCGCTCTCAAACAGACCGCAAGTCGGTTCTTTCGCCCGATAGCACGCATCCGTGTGGATGTGCCCCTCGCTTTCCGGCAGCGTGCAGGTCAGCTGTTTCTCCCAGTTGTAGCAGGCATCCGTGTGCTTGTGCATCGGATGCTCCTCCAGCGTGCAGATAAGAACGCCGTTGCTATCGTAGCACTTCTCGTCATGCTCGTGGATGTAGCCATCCCAGTAGCCGCAGCTGAGTTCGCCCTGCGCATTGTAGCAATCGGAGGAATGTTGGTGCGGCTCAAAGCTGCAGCGCATAATATCGGTAAAGACTGTCTCCGCCTCGCGCTCGGAAATCAGGCAGGTCAGCTCGTCCACATAGCAGTCCGCCGTGTGGGTATGCTCCTCCAGCCCGCAGTACGTTTCCGCCGCCATCGTCAGACCCGGCATCATCAGCACATAAGACGTGCAGATGGCGACAACGAGTGCCAGCGCCGTGACCGTCTTGAGCAGACGCATCCGGCGCTTCCGCTGCGCAACGTATTTTTCTGCTAATTCCATGAGTTTGCGATTCATGTCAGCATCCTCCGATTCTGGAACCTGTGTTCCTCTTCTTGTTGTATTGCACTTACGTTATTGCAGGAATCCAAAGCGGTTCAGCGGCCAAATGCGGAGCGTTACGCGCCCCATAATCTGCTCTTCGGACACCGGACCGACCAGTGTGCTTCGGCTGTCGCGCGATGTGGAGCGGTGATCGCCCAGGACGAAATACCGCCCGTCCGGCACTTGGTATGGCAGCGTGATGGAGCAGTCGCCCAGCGCGCGGTCGGTGATGTACGGCTCATCAAGCAGTTCGCCATTGATGTAGACATTGCCGTTTTCGTCGATGTTGACCCACTCGCCCGGCAGGCCGATAACGCGCTTAATCAGCACCTTATTGTTGTAGTAAAAAGCGATAATATCGCCGCGCTGCGGATTTGACCCGCGCACGACCATTGTGATTTCGCCCTGCCCGACCACCGGCGTCATTGACGTGCCGGTGATTTGCAGGATGGGCATGACCATGGTCGCAATCAGCACCGCGACCGCCGCCACCACCAGCAGCGTATAGAGCGTGCTGCGCAGGGCGCGGTTGTAGCTGTGCTTGCGTTTCTCATGCTTCAGTTCCGTTTCCAATTGTGCGGATGTGGGGTTCATTTCCCGCAGCAGGCGGGCGCGTTCCGCCGCTTCCTGCGTGTCGCTGAGCAGCTGTTTGCCCGTTTTCTGCTGATTTTTGCCTTCTGACACCTGCGCGCCCTCCCTTCTGCCATGTTTCTTTACTGCTGATTGGCGGCTTTCTCTGCGCGTGCAAGGATTTCCTGCGCTTGGCTTTCTGCCGCGCTGATTTTCTTCTGACACAGCCGCTCAACGTTCTGCTGATACTGTTCCGCGGCCTTCTGCGCCGCATCGAACACGCCGTTTAGCTTCAGCGACGCTTCCGCGATTGAGCCGCACGTTTCCAGCTGCAGCTGCCGGCTTTGCAGCGCCGCTTCTGCCGCATTCAGCCGCTGCTCCAGCGCTTCAAATTCACGCGTCTGTTCCAGCAGCAGTTCCAGCAGCTCCGCGCGCCCCAGTTTCCGCAGCTCCTTCTCCGTCACAGTTCTCGTCCCCTTCGCAATGTAACGTGTTTATCGTTTCTCGATATGTAACTCGCCAGATTTCCGGCAAATCACAGTTCGAGTTCTTACATGGTTTATTATACCATCAAATCTTCAACTGTCAAGACGGAAAAATAACAATCATTATGCTCAAATGGTGCATTTTTGTGTATTTCGTCGCACTTTCGTGTATCAATTTTGTCATTTTCGCATGTTAACAGTCTGTTAGTTTCCTGAGTATTGTAATTTTAATGTTAAAACTATCGTTGCAGGAATGTTTTTGTTCTGTTGCCCTCCTTGATTTTTCGGAATTTTCGTTCAGCGTGTGCAAATTTTCGACCGCTTTTTTCTTTGTTTCCACGCCATTCGTTCGTCTTTTTCAATGTAACATTCCAGACTTAGCAAACAAAAAACAGCATAATATTGTTGATTCTCAAAAAAAGCAGGAGCAGCCCGTAAATTGTGCTGCTCCTGCCCAATATTATGTTACCCGTTCGGGTTTGCGCTGTCGTCATCCTGGCGATACTGATCTGTACGGCGGCGATGGCGCGGCGCTTCCTCTGCCGATTTCGCCACCGGGCGCGCATACGGATTCTCCATCGTCGTCGTGCTCTTCGGCGCGGCAGTGGACGGGGTCTCCTGCGGCTTCGTCAGGGGCTGAATCGGCGTGCGATAACCGACTTGCGGTCGGTTCTGCATGTCCTGCGTCTGCGGAACGGGTGTCGCCGGGCGCACCTGCACAGGCGAAACGTCATTGCTCGTCTGCGGACGCTGCTGCGGGGTCGTGTACGCGCCTGTGCGCATCTGCTGCGGCTGACCCGCCTGACGCGCAACCGGACGATCCGCATTGCGCGCTGCCTGTGCGCGGCGCTGTGCCGCCTTCATGGCAACTTCACGCTGTTTCTTCTGGTATTGCATGAAGGCGAATCCGCCGCCGCCCAGCAGCAGCACGACCGCAATCACGATGAAGATAACCAGCCCGCTGTTGCCGCTCTCGTTCACCACAGGGTACGTCGCGGCTGCGGTGGGCAGCGGTTCGAGCGTCGGTGTGGGCGAAGCGGAAGGCGTCGGCGTGGCGGTTTCCTGCGTAGGGGCAGTTGTGGGCGAAGTCAGCGGGCCGGGCGTTGAAAAGCCCTGCCACGGCACATAGCTGACCGTTGCGCCGCTGCCCTTCCAGTCGTTGATGGTCTTGTCTTCTTCCGGAATCAGACCGCTGGTCGGTTTTGCAGTAGCATTCCCCGTCGTGTTATTCTGGATGCCCTGAATGTACTCGCTGCTTTGCAGGAACTCTTCCAGCTCCTCCACCGTCATCCAATGGAAGTATCTTCCGTTGACGTAACCTTCTTGGTCATTGTAGCGGATGTGATACCACGTTTCGCCGTCCGTTCCGGTCGTTGTGCCGAGGACAAAGCAGAACGCGTAGTTGTACAGCTTTCTGATACGGCTCGCGTTCATGCTGGGCTGCTGGCGGAAGTTGACCGAGGTCGTCGTGGTCACATAGCCGTAGCTGGAGTAGTTCGTCGGGTCGTAGGGCTGAGGCGTGGTAACAAGCGTGGGTGCGGGCGTGGCGTTCAGGTTGTTCAGGTACGCCTCGATTTCCGCCTGCGTCATGAAGCGGAGCATGTCATAGCGCACATAGCCCCACTGCCCATTATACTGCACGCGGTGCCACGGCATACTGCCCAGATAATCCTGCCCGGAGACGTAGACAACTTCGCCCTGCATCAGGTACGCCTCAATCGCGCTGAAGTCGCCCGCCATCTGCCGCAGCGGCACGTTGTTGCCCACGGCGTAGGCGTAGCCCATCTCCTGTGCGGGAACAGGCGTCAGGTACGGCGTGGGGCTGGGCGTGGGCGTGCTGCGGGACTGATTCCACTGCTGAATGTACACCTGCGCCTGCGCGTCGGTGACGTAGCGGAGGTTCGCGTCCGGCACATAACCAGACGTCCCTTCCAGCGTGGTCACAATGTCCCACGTTTCGCCCGCCGTGCTCAGCTGGCTATTCACATACACCAGCACGTTCGCCTGCAGCGTCGCCATAACGTAGTTGCCCGTGCCGATGCCGGTGCGCATTTCGGTTTCGCGCGTAGTGACAGCATAGCCCTCGTACGGCACAGCGGTCGGCGTCGGGGTCGGAGCCTCGGTCGGGGTCTGCGTCGGCGCGGCGGTCGCCACCTGACGATACCAGAAGGCAATATCCGCCGCATCCATGCTCAGCGTGCCGTCTTGGAAAACAGTCAGGGTGATTTGCTCGCTGCCGGGAATCAGCTCATAGCCATCCCGCAAATTCGTCGGCGTCGGGCGCAGGGTGTATGTGCCGGGGGCGAGCGTCATCGACTGCGCGTTCGCCACCGGGCTGCCGTAGCTGTCCAGATACTGGATGATGATGTTCGCGTTCTGTGGCGCGGCAGTCGGGGTTGCCGTCGGCACTTCCGTTGGAATTTCGGTCGGAATTGCCGTCGGGGTCTCGGTCGGAATCGGCGTTGCCGTCGGCACAGGCGTTGCGCCGGTGGATGCGGCATACGCGTCGCTTTCCGCCTGCGTCATGATGTTCAGGAATTCGCTTTTGATGTAGCCGCTCTGTCCATCCACCATGACGACGCTCCACCGTTCGCCCTTGTCATTCAGCATTTCGTTGACGACGTAGACGTTCGAGCCATTCGCCAAGCGCTTGATGACCGTGTTGCTCTTGCTGGTCGAGGGCTCACTGCGGAACGCCACCTTATTGCCGTTGATGGTCGCGTAGCGGTTGACCGGCTGCCCGACGGGAATCGGCGCTTCAGTGGGCGCAGTAGTCGGCGTTTCGGTCGGAATCGGCGTATTCGTGGGCGCTTCGGTCACGGGAACATCTGTCGCAGCGCTTTGAACCGGGCGGTAATAGAACGCAAGGTCTTCCGCCGTCGCTTCGTCGCCGTTGATGGCAATGGTGCCGTCCGCATAAATCGTCAGTTCGAACGACGTCCAGTTGCTTTCAAGCTCGTAGCCGGGAATGCTGTCATACGCGGGCGTGACGTGGTACGTTCCCGGCATCAGCTCCGCCACGCTTGCGTCGGCAATCTCCTCGCCAAGCGTGTTGTAGTAGCGGATGGTGACGGTCACGAACTGCTGCGCGGGCGCGGGGGTATCGGTCGGCGCTTCGGTCGCCGGGACGTCGGTCGCAGGCACGTCGGTCGCAGGCACGTCCGTCGCGGGCGCAGGCGTGTCCGTCGGTGCTTCCGTCGCGGGAACTTCCGTCGGGGTCTGCACCGGATGATAGTAGAATCCGACCGCATCCGCCGGAATTTCTTCGCCGTCCATGTACAGCGTGCCGTTCGCATCCACCGTCAGGTCAAACTGCGTCAGGGTACTGTCCAGCTCGTAACCGGGGATTTCGCGCTCCGGAATCATCGGATACGTCCCCGGCAGCAGTTCCTTCACCACCGGGTCGGCAATTTCCACGCCGCTCATGTCGAAGTAGTGAATCGCCACCAGCATCGTCTGCGGGGCGGGCGTGTCCGTCGGCGCAGGGGTGTCCGTCGGGGCTTCGGTCGCGGGTGCTTCCGTCGTGGGAATATAATAGTAGAAATACACCTCGCTCGGCGTCGCGATACCGCCGGAAACGTTCACTTCCACCGTGCTTTCCGTGCCGGGCATCGGCACATAGCCGTCCGCCATGCCCTGCGGATTCGCCGTCACAAGGTGTCTCCCCTCGCCCAGCGTCAGCGTGTCGTCCATCGCAACAGGCTCACCCTCGGAGTTGAGGTAGTGCACGGGCACGTTCACTTCGGTCGGCTGCGGGTCGGCATAGAAGAAGGACACACTCGCCAAGTCGGTCGTACCGTCAGGACGCAGCGTGACCGTCTGCGGATTTTCGCTGATGAGGTCGTACCCGCCCACGCGGTCGCTGGCGGTATAGATGTAGTTCACGCCCTCGGTCAGCGTCTGCGACTGCTGATCCAGCAGCGTGCCGTTCTCGTGATAGTAGAACACGTCGATGTTGGATGTTACCGGCTGCGGCGTGGCATAGTGGAACACAACGGGATTCACGCTCGCCGTGCCGCCGTTGTCCACCCACACATGCACCGTGTCCTCGCCGACAAGCTGATACCCAGCAGTCATCGCGCTATTGGCGGTGACATAGTTGTCGCCCTGATTCAGCGTCACATACTGCGTGTCCAGAATCGTGCCGTTGTCATCCAGCTGATACAGCACGGTCACTTCCGCCTGAATGACGGGCGGCTCGGTCGGGGCTTCGGTTGGTACTTCCGTCGGCGCTTCGGTCGGCTGCTCCGGCACGGCGTAGACAAAGCGCACCTCGCTCGGCGACGCGTTGCCCATGCTGTCCACAAACACATCCACCACACCGGACGCAGGTTTGACAAGCAGATAATTCCACGGCACAACGCTGGAATTGGCGTACACTTGGGTAGTCGCGTTCGTCAGGCAGCTTGCGTACTGGAAATCCAGCTGCTGGCCATCCTCCGTCACATAGTACACCGGCACGTTGACGCTCTCCTGCGCGGGCGTTTCGGGCATTCCCTGCGACGAGAGGTACAGCGGGAACATCCCTTCATAGACGCTGTTGCAGTAATAATCCACTTCATACGAATACATCGGGTCAAGGGCAGTCGCATCCTGCGTCCACATGATTTCCGACGCATAATCTTTCAAGTAGAAGGTATACGCCGGGTCAGACGATACAACCTGCACCTGAACCGTGCTGAAAAGGGCGGACGCATCCAGCGTCGCCCAATACGCATGTTCCGCGCTGTCAGGCACGGGGAACGCCTGCGTTGTCTGCTGCTGACCCTGCGAATCCGTCCAAATGACGGACACGACGACGTCCTCCCAGCGATCCAGCGCCAGCGCCGGAACCATCGCGGTTGTCATCAGCAGCGCCGCCACCATCAGCACAGACAGCAGACGGCCAAGACCTTTGACGCCGGATTTTCTCATGTTGGGTTTCCTCCTTGCTCCTGCCCTTTGCGGGCCTGATGCCATTCTATTATACCGCAGCGGCGCGGTTTGTCAATCTTCCGCACCCTGCCGCATTTTTCCTTGCGATTCGCAGGATTTTTTGCGTCTCTTGTCGAATCACTATGGCGAAAATCATCCTATTGTTTGAGGAGGACATTGACCATGATGGACGACAAGCAGCTGACGGAAGAGTATTTGGATGGGAAAGTCGTTTTCCCCGGCAAGATTATCCGCGTTGAGCATTGGCATGTGCGCCTGCCCAACGGCGAAACTGCCCTGCGCGAGGTGGCGTGCCATCCGGGCGCGGCGGGCATTGTCGCGCTGGATGATGACGGGAACGTGATTCTCGTCCGCCAGCATCGCATCGCCGTTGGCCGCTTGACGCTGGAAATTCCGGCGGGCAAGCTCGATGGGGTGGATGAAGACCCGTTCGTCTGCGCCCAGCGCGAGCTGAGCGAGGAAACCGGGCTGACCGCCGACCACTGGCGCAAGCTGACCGTGCTGGAGACGACCCCCGGCTTCTGCAACGAGCGCATCCACCTCTACTTGGCGACGGGGCTGCACGCTGGAAAGACGCATCCGGATGAGGATGAGTTCGTCTGCACACTGCGGATGCCGCTTTCCGACGCGGTGCAGAAGGTGATGGACGGCACGTTCCGTGACGGCAAGACCGCGCTGGCGCTCCTGATGGTACAGCAGCTGCTGTCCGCCCCCTGCAAACAATAAACGTGCGAAACGCGCGTTCTGTTCCATCCACGCTTATTGTAACAAATATTTCATCAAAATGCAATCGTGTGGACGGATTTTTGCGCGTTTTTTCGGAAAATTTCGCTGACGGAGGTGCTTTATGGCTGGAAAAAAGCAGCGTCATCCCCTGTATGTTCTCTTTCTGCTGCTGATGCTGCTCATGCTGGCGCTGGGTGTGTATCTGCTTGTCGTCGGCTGTCAGCAAGGGAATCGTCCTGTGCCGCTTGCGCCGTTTTCACCGCAAATCATCGGAGGTTTCTTCCGCCATGTATGAAAAGCTGGGGCAATGGCTCTCCCACCGCAATCCGCCGAATGAGCCGATTCCCGCAGCGGATTACTTCGCGTCCCTGCCGCGCCTGACGACCGACCGGCTGCTCCTGCGTCCGCTGACGATGCGCGATGCGGCGGATATGTTCGCTTACTCCCGCGACCCCGAAGTCGCTCGGCATGTTCTCTGGGATGCGCACAAGTCGATGGCGGATACGCGCGGCTGCCTGCGCTACATCATCAGCCAGTACCACAGCGGCGCGCCGTCCAGCTGGGGCATCGTCCTGCGCGAAACGAACCGCGTCGTCGGCACGATTGGCTTCATGAGTTATAGCGACGCGGACAGCGTGGTGGAGCTCGGCTATTCGCTCGCCCGCTCCTGCTGGAATGGCGGACTGATGACCGAAGCGCTGGCAGCGGTGCTGCGCGAATGCTTCACCGTTCTGCGCATCCACCGCGTCGAGGCGATGCACGAGTGCGACAACCCTGCCAGCGGGCGCGTGATGGAAAAATGCGGTATGCGCCACGAAGGGACACTGCGCGGCAAGGTGTTCAACAAGGGCAATTTCCACGACGTGGAGCTGTGGGCAATGCTGCGGGAGGACTGGGACGCGCGCCATTGAGCGAGTTTCTTCCTATTTATATGCTGGAGGATACGCTAATGCAGTTTGTCATGATTTCTGGGCTGCGGTGGATTCACTCGTCTCGTCCAACGAAGCGGCGGCGCGCGGAATAAGCGCATCAAAAAAGAGGGCTTCTGCCCCCTTTGAATTGGATTTATACTAATTCGATTCTAAAACATGACATCGAGCATAGCAGTTTTTTCGTTCCGGCAAAGCTGAGTGAAGCGAGGCGTACTGGAGGTACGCGCGAGC
>OLOU01000345.1_pt1 | contig 41953 bp, 31 predicted proteins | sample 1672101 | NCBI WGS metagenome assembly OLOU01 (sample SAMEA3136645, study PRJEB25190) | human gut metagenome | biome: human gut; feature: human-associated habitat; material: faeces | place: Austria | collected 2013
CCTCATCACCGCGCCGCATCACCGCGCATTCTTCGCAAGCCGCGGCAACGTACCGCAGCTTCTCCGCCTCACGGAGGATCACGGCGTGTGCATATCCTCCTGCATCGATTACTTCGAGGACGATCTTATTTTCCAGGCGTTCGGACGCTGCCTGATCCTCGCCCCCGAGATCTATGCAAACCCGTGGCTCATGCGCGACGACGAGGAGCCGATCCTCGCACGCATATACAACCTGCACTACCGCTTCCGCGACATTCTCGTAAACGGCATGCTTCTTCCCGGCGGCACATATCCGCCGAACTCCGTTTCCCGCGGAACGCCTTCGCGCCGCTTCCTCGTTGTCGGAAACGACGAGTGGGAGACATGGCACATGTACCTCCGTCTCGACGCCGAGATCGGTCTCCAGCCCTGCGAGAAGGTCACTGTATGCTCTCATCATCCCTATGAGAAATACATCGGTGAATTCAACTACGGCGAAGTCATCGAGGTTGAGATCGAGCCCTTCCGCGCCGCTCTCTTTGAAGTATGCGACAGCCGCGAAGCAGATGTCATGCTCACGAACTGCGAATACGAGGTTCTCCACGAGGACAAGGCGGGAAAGATCGACCGCATAAAGGTCGTATCCTCCGAAGGAAACATCAAATACACCGACGGACGTGATTTCAGCGGAGTTGACGGAGAATTCGACAACACGCTCCGCGCTCCCGAAAAGCTCGCCTCAATCGGCGACGGCGAATTCGACGAGAAGGTATCGGACAGCGCCGCGAAGATGCTCGAGGTCGCAATGTTCGTTCAGGATCACGATTCACTCGAAGCACGCTCGCTCAAGCGTTCCGGCGAGACCGCGATTCCCGAGGTCAAGGCAGCGCGCGACGCTTTCTTCGGTCAGAAAACGTACATGCTCCGCGGACCCGAAAGCCGCTTTGCATTCGACGGCAATGACGACACCTTCTTCGACGGCATATCAAAGACCTTCTTCGGCGGACTTCGCCGCGACGGCGGATGCCTCCGCGTCGATTTCGGCGAGGTGTTCGATGCGGACTTCATCGAGCTTGAGTACTTCGACATCGACGAGTCGATGGCTTACGAGGTCAAGAAGCAGGTTCTGCCCGGCAAGTGCGATTTCTCCGTCGATCTCGAGAATTGGCACGAGAGCACCGTTGAGGATGTCACCACGCTCCGTCATGAGACGACCGACGTTCTCATCCACAACGTACACAACATCGTACAGCGCGACGGACGCCGCCGCGTCGTAAGATACGCACTCGGCGGTGACGTGCGCTACTTCCGTATGCCTCAGCCGATCGACCGCATCTACCGCATTTCTCTCACCAAGGACGGCAAGCGTCTCGAGCTTACCGCGCCGAGGGCAAACAACCTCATGCCCGTCGGACGCGAGGTAAAGTACTCAAAGACTCTCTCCGTCAGCGTCGCTCCCGAGAGCTGGAGACACGGATGCTATCTCTCCATCGGTCTTGAGGGAACTCACGGTGCAGAAGGTGCGTATGCCGTAATCGAAAGCGCAGACGGCGAATTTTTCGGATGCCCCGACCGCGCAGCCGGCTACAACTCGAACATCTGGGAGTGCCGCGCAAACTTCTCGTACTTCGCCGATCACCACTACACCTACTATTTCCCCGTTCCCCGTGAAATGTGCGGAAAGGAATTCAAGATCCACATTCTCGGACTTGACGAGGGAAACAAGAAGTACGGTGTAAACGTATATCTCTGCGACGACAAGACCGAGGTCACCGGTATTGAAGCAGACGTAGAATTCTGATTCGGATACGCAGCAATGCGCTGAATTCCGGATAGCTTATCTTTAATCCCCCCTTCTGCGTTCGGGTCCGGTATACGGGCACCGAAGCCGAAGGGGGATCTTCGTTTTGACGGCGAAAAACTACTTTTCACGAAGACCTAAAAACGTCTCGATCTTCCCGACCGTATCCTCGCTTATAAAGTGCTCTATCTTCTCCGTCTCCTCAAGCCTCGCCTCGCCGCACACATTTTCGAGCAGCGCGGCGACCGCGCGGTGCCTGCGGACGAGGTATGCGCCTTTCTTCTCTCCCTCGGGAGTAAGCGTCACAAAGCCGTACTTTTCAAATGTGCAGAATCCCGCCTCTCTGAGCGACGACGCCGATCTCGACGCCACGGAAGCGGACACGCCGAGCCATTCGGACAGGTTCTTTACCCTCACCGGCACGCTGCCCGTGCGGTAGATCATCTCCAGAAAGTCCTCGAGATTCGGGCTGATCTCCCCCGGCGAAAGCTTAATATACGCGCTCTGCGTAAGAAATTTTCCGTTTTCGGTTTCCCCTATACGATCATCCCCATATATTGTTACTGTGAAACAAAGTTTCAACGATACAACATATGAAGGAGAACGTAAAAAAATGACGCTTGACAAACTCAGACCCGGCGAGCGCGCCGTGGTCATGGAAATCGATGAAAACCCGCTGAAGCGACGGCTTCAGGAGCTCGGACTGTCCGAAGGCTCCGAAATATCCTGCCTTTTCGCAAGTCCGCTCGGCGATCCGATCGCATACCGCTTTGCTTCGTCCGTGATTGCAATCCGCATATCGGATTCAAAGAGTGTACGCTTATGGGACTGAGCCGCGAAAAGGAAAACGGCAGCCGCCGCGTTCGATCCGACATGACGGTCGCGCTGTGCGGAAATCCGAACGTCGGAAAAAGCACGGTATTCAACGCGCTCACGGGGATGCACCGTCATACCGGAAATTGGACGGGAAAGACGGTATCCCTCGGATTCGGCGCGGTGCAATGCGGCGGGAGAAGAATAGAGCTTGTCGATCTGCCCGGCGCATATTCGCTCGATTTTCTCAGCCCCGAGGAAAAGGTCAGCCGCGACTTCATCGCATCGGGTGAGGCGGAAATGTCCGTGATCGTATGCGACGCGCTCGCGCTCGAGAGAAACCTGATCCTCGTGATACAGATCTTGGAGATAAACCCGCGCGCCGTCATATGCCTCAATCTGATCGATGAGGCAGAAAAGCGCGGGATATACCCCGACTGCCGCGCACTTTCCGACGCGCTCGGCGTACCCGTGATCCCATGCGCCGCAAGAAGCGGCGCGGGACTTGACGGACTTTGCAAAGCTATGTCGAAGATTGCTTCGCCGTCATCATACCGCACGGATTACGGTCCGCTCATCGAAAGTGCGGCGGATGAGCTTGTGCGCACGCTCGGCATCAGCCGCTTTGATGCGCTCGGCATGATCTCGGGAAACCTTGAAGGAGTTGCCGGGAGAGAAAATTCCGCAATTGCCTATAACGTGATAAATCTTCTGAAGGAGCGCGGAATATCGCCCTCCGAAGCCGCCGAGTTCATCCGCACGAGACGCGCCGCAGAAGCTTCGCGGCTTGCATTTTCTGCAATTGCGGAAAAGCCGTTACCCTCCCGTGCCGCATCAATATGGGATCGTTTGCTCACGGGCAAATACACCGCCGCGCCGATAATGTGCGCGATGCTGTTTCTCATCTTCTGGCTGACGGCGTGGGGAGCAAACTACCCGAGCGAGCTTTTGTCGTCGCTTTTCGGCGGACTTGAAGAGCCTCTTCGCCGTATCCTTCTCGATTTGTCTCTGCCGCCCGTGTTCGTGTCGGCTCTGACCGAGGGGATATACCGCGTATCCACATGGGTGCTCTGCGTAATGCTGCCGCCGATGGCGATCTTCTTTCCGATATTCACGCTGTGCGAGGACTTCGGGATTTTACCCCGCATTGCCTTCAACCTCGACCGCGCATACAGATCGTGCGGCACCTGCGGAAAGCACGCGCTGACCTCGGCGATGGGCTTCGGCTGCAACGCGGTCGGCATATGCGGCTGCCGCATAATCGAATCCGAGCGGGAGCGCCGCATAGCGATGCTGACAAACTCGCTCATCCCGTGCAACGGCAGGATCGGCGGCATATTCATGGTGATATCCGTTTTCATATCAAGCTCCGCCGTATACAAATCCGCCGCGTTCTTCGCGGTATTTGCGTTTGCCGTCGCGTCTGTGTTCGCCGTATCGTTTGTGCTTTCGAAAACCTTATTCCGAGGCGAAAGCTCTCCGCTTGCACTCGAGCTTGTGCCGTTCAGGCGGCCGCTCATACTGAAAACCCTTGTGCGCAGTGTATTTGACCGCACGCTCCTTGTCCTCGGCAGAGCGCTTTCGGTTGCCGCGCCGGCGGGACTTGTTATATGGCTGCTTGCAAACATACAGGTCGGCTCGATGCCGCTCATCGCACATTTTTCCGCCTTTCTCGATCCCCTCGGGCGCGCGCTCGGCATGGACGGCGTTATCCTTTGCGCTTTCATTCTCGCGCTGCCCGCAAACGAGATCGTGCTGCCGCTTTGCGCGATGATGTATTCCTCCTCGACGGTGCTTTCGCAGGAGCTTTCGGTATCGGCGGTTCTCGCATCTTCCGGCTGGAGTGTTTCGTGCGCGGTCTGCGTTCTCATCTTCACGGTCATGCACTGGCCCTGCTCCACGACACTGCTCACCGTAAAAAAAGAAAGCGGAAGCCGCATGATGATGCTTCTCGCATTTGCAATCCCCACCGTATGCGGCGTGATCTGTTGTCTTTCAGTAAATTTTCTTCCGAAGCTCTTTTTCGCCGTACTCGGATTTATCCGCTCGCTGTCATTATAGAGAAAGATTGAAAAAAGTCTTTACTTTATTGCAATAAAGTGGTAGAATAATATGTGTTACGGCAGCACCCCGCTTTTTCGGAGGAAATATGCAGATAATCTATAATGACTCGCACGATCAGTATTTCAATCTCGCCGCCGAGGAATACCTGCTTGAAAACTCGGACGACGATATTTTCATGCTGTGGAGGAACGACCGCACGGTCGTTGTCGGAAAAAATCAGAACACATGGGCGGAAGTGAGCACGCCCTTCGTCCGCGAAAACTCGATCGGGGTCGTCCGTCGGATGACCGGCGGCGGCGCGGTGTTCCACGATCTCGGCAACGTAAACTTCACCTTCATCTGCGCCTACGGCGGCGGCGGAATAGATTTTTCGCGCTTTGCCTCCCCGATAATACGCTACCTCGGCACGCTCGGAATAGATGCCTCGCTCGGCGGGCGCAACGACATCCTCGCCGACGGGCGTAAGATTTCGGGCAATGCACAGTGCGTTTACAGAAGGAGCGACGGCAGCGAGCGGCTTATGCATCACGGAACGCTTCTTTACTGTGCCGATCTCTCCGAGATGAGCGGCGCGCTCAACGTCAACCGCGAAAAGCTCGTCACCAAGGGAATCGAAAGCGTGAAAAGCCGCGTCGCAAACATAAGCGCCCTCTACGAAAAGCTGTCGGGCGTATCCCCGGAGGAGTTTCTTCTCGACATTCTCCGATTTGCGGAAAACGAATACGGCGCGCCCTCGAGGAAGCTGACCGACGAAGAGCGAAGCGGAATATCGTCGCTGCGCGATTCAAAATACGCGACATGGGAATGGAATTACGGCGCGTCTCCCTCGTTCGGGAACGAAATAACCGAGCGTTTTCCTTTCGGCACGCTCACAGTGATGTACACCGCCGACCGCGGAATTCTCTCCGATATCGGATTTTTCGGCGATTTCTTCGGCGAGAAGGATACGCATGAGCTTGAAGAGCGCCTGAAAGGATGCAGGCTCGAGCGCGAAAGCATAAAAAAACTGCTGTCGGAGATCTGCGTCGGAAGCTATATCTCCGGCGCGTCGGCTGACGATATCGTAAAAATTATATTCGGATAATCATTCGTGAAAGGATTTTCTGACATGGCAAAAAGAAGGATAACCGAAGAGAAGGATTTTCTGTTTGAGTGCATTCTGTCGCTCTCCACCGTAGAGGAATGCTACGGATTCTTCGAGGATCTGTGCACCCCGAAGGAGATCGAGGAAATGTCGAAGAGAATGAAGGCTGCGAAAATGCTTTCCGACGGCAAGATATACACCGAGGTTGCGGAAAAGACGGGGCTTTCGACAGCCACGATAAGCCGCGTGAGCCGCTGCATAAAGGACGGGGACGAAGGATATACCGCGGTGCTTGAGCGCATGAAGAGCGAGGCTGAAGCAAAGTAAGCCTCGCGGTGCGGACCGAATCGCAGAATCGGCAGGTTCCGATATCTTGAAAATCCCAAAAAGAAAGGAAGCTTTCGCAAAGCGAAAGCTATCGGCATGACCATGGCAAATGCATACGACGCTTTCGCTTCGGCATACGACGCACTGAATTCCGATGCCGACTATACCGCGATGGCAGATCATATAGACAAAGTATTCGCGCGCTCAAATATTCCGCGCTCGTCGCTCGTTCTCGATCTCGGATGCGGAACGGGGATGCTGACGCGGGAGCTTGACGCGCGCGGATACGACATGACGGGCGTTGACTCGTCGGAGGAGATGCTCGGCAAGGCTTACGAAAATTCGGCGCAAAGCGGAAAGATACTATACCTTTGCCAGGACATCACCGAATTTGAGCTTTACGGCACCGTTGCCGCCGCGGTCTGTACGACCGACACGCTCAACCACCTGACGGACGACGAATCGGTTGCGAAGGTATTTTCGCTGCTTCACAATTACCTCGATCCCGGCGGAATATTTATATTCGATGTGAATTCCGAATACAAATTTTCCTCTGTCTACGGTCAGAACGACTATGTTCTCGAGGATGAAGGATGCCTTCTCACATGGCAGAACGACTACGATCCGGAGAATGCGACGGCGGATTTTTATCTGACTCTTTTCGAAGAGACGGACGGCGGACTCTGGCGGCGCACCGACACGGAGTTTTCGGAGAAATACCATTCTCCCGAAAAGCTCACCGCCATGCTTGCACACTGCGGATTTGAAGTTCTGTCGGTAACCGACTCGTACACCGACGGCAGCATATCAGAAAAAACGCAGCGCCTCTGCTTCACCGCAAAAAGGGATCTTCTATAGCCTCCGAAAATTTAACGAAAAGTCGGGCACGGTGTCCGACTTTTTTCTGTACAGTCAATCGGCAGCCGCAGGGATTTTTCCTGCGGCTGCCGTGACTTTATCATATTCCGCACGCAAAAAGCCGTGCGTTTTTTATATCTGCGTTTTGCGGCGGTTTATCCGACAGTCTCGATAACGATGCCGAGCGATCGGCGCTGCTCATCCGTCGGCATTTTCAGCTTTCCGTCTCCGACAAGTATGTCAATACAGCTGCGGATGAAGCTGCCGTCTGCCACAAAGATACTTTTGAGAATGAAGCTCTGTGCCTTTCTCAGGTGCGGCGGTGTATCTTTGAGAACCTTTTCGGCATATTTTTCCCTTAGTGCGTCAAATTCGGGTGCAAATTCCTCCGCAAGTGCTTTTCCCGCCGAGGCAAGGCGATCCCGAACAGCTTCGTCGCAGAGCCATACGCATTTCGGAACCGTCTTTGTTCCGACGCTGTCCCGAACGAAAGAGACATATCCGCGCTGTGCAAGATATGCAAGCTCCTCTTCGGAGAGCTCCGCACATCCGTTAAGCTTTGAAAACAGCGAGAGAATTCTTTGCGCTTCGACAAAATATCCGGAATTGATTCTTTTATCGGACTGCGCCGAATCGTATATCCAAAGTCCGTCGTTCCCGTTCATAAAGCATACGGGGCCTGCAAAATCCTCCTCTGCTTCGGCATCCGCATCGGATGCAACCGTCGCCGTACAGATATTGCGTCCGCCGTCCGGGCGAAGCGATGCCGATGCGATAAACTCCGCCTCGCTTTCGGCAGACATTTTTCCGCACTTTCCCATAACGTAGGGGATCAGTCCCCACATAATAAAATTCAAGTCGCGCGGCGTGTCGCCGGTCATCGTAACATTGCCGAATTTTCCGCCGTATACACTTTTGTCCTCCGCAATCGCGTAAAGCGAGTCGAAAAGCGCGGGGGCAAAAAACGATGCCGCCTCGGAATATATTGCGTCAAGCTCGGCGCTCCTCTCCGCGTTCTCCTCGCAGACGATCACTCGGCTTATATATTTTCCCGCCGTCTCCCCGAGAAAGGCTAAACGGCAAAGATATTCCGCCTCATCCTCCACATAAACCGGAGAAACACCGAGATCGTCCGCGATTTCGTTCACAGTTTTTGCCTTTTCCCTGACCGAATAGATGATATTCTGTGCAAGAACGCTGCGGAGCAGCTTCTTGTTGCTTCCCTCGCTTCCGCTCAGTCCGCATGTTTCGATGCGTCCGAATTTTATCGGGTCGAATTTAAGCATTCCGTATTCTTTCATGGTCTCCATCCTTCCTTTAAGCTTCTTTTTTGCCTCAAACAGATGCCATTTGACCGTACCGAGCGGAACTCCGAGCTCTTCTGCGATCCGGCTCAGCTTTTTATTCTCATAATAAAAAGCAATAACCGCTTTTCTCTGAAGCTTTGAAAGATACGCGATCTCAAGGCGCAGCCTGTCTTCGGCAGATGTGCTCATGCTGCCGACAACGCTCTCCTCGATATTCTCGTCGGATGCGGCAAGCTCCTGCACGTCCTCGACGGATACGCCGGAAAACATGAGCACGCTTTTTCTTTTTCTGCGGTAATAATTGCTCAGCGCGTTATGTGCTGCGGTCCATATAAACCTGTCGGGAGAAGAAATATCGTCCCTCCCGCACAGGCTCCTGTACACGCATAGAGCGATATCCTGCGTAAGATCCTGAGCGTCCTCAATGCACGCGCACCTTTTCAGCGCGAAAGCGTAGATCGGCTTCAGATATTTTGTTACGGTTTCTTCGGCAAATTCTTTTGTCATCTGTTTTTCCTCTTTTGAAAGCTTTCAACCATACAGACACCGCACAGTCGGAAAGGTTGGGATTTTACAGTAATTAATTTCGGAAAATTTCAAAAGACCGGAGAAAATCTTCTCCGGTCTTTACTTTTTCATATCCGCCGAAAGATCAAAGCGGAAGAGTCACGGTGAATGTGATATATCCGTCGCAGACCTGCGCGTTTATTTTTCCTCCGTGAGCTTCGGCAACGGCTTTGGCGACGGAAAGTCCGATTCCGAAGCCGCCCGACGAGCGCTCACGCGAAGCATCCGCGCGGTAGAATCTGTCGAACAGCCGCTCGGGAGAGTCAATCTGTCCGCAGGCGTTCCTCGTCTTTATGACCGCATCTCTGCCGCTCTTTTCGAGGGAGACGATAAGCTTATCTCCGACGGAATGCTTTATCATATTCTCGAAGAGAATCGACAGAAGCTCGTATATCTTATCGTATTCGCCGCGTACGGTAATGCCGCTTTCGATATACGTCTCGAAATGCCTGCCTTTCTCCTCGGCAAGCGATCTCATCGAATAGGTGATCTCATCGACAGCCGCGGAAAGGTCGATATCCTCGATGTTCCTCAGAGAGGATGGGTCCTCCGCGCGCACAAGTGTGAGCATATCCGAAACAAGAGAGCTCATCCTCTTCACCTGATGCTTTATCGAGACGAGCCACTCGTTCTCGGGAACGTCAAGCTCGAGAACCTCCGTATCGGCGGAAATTATCGCAATCGGCGTTTTGAGCTCATGACTGACATCGGCAACAAATCTCTTCTGCGCCTCGACTGTTTTCACAAACGGACGTATCGCCGTTCCGGACAGCAGTGACACCGCCGCCGACACGAGCAGAACGCTGATGACTCCCGCGGTGACTGAAGCGACCATGAGCGTGCTCTTGATATAATTATCGCGTGCAACGTCAAGAAAAACGGCAATATATCCGTCACCGCAGAAGGATACGATATAACAGAAATCATTTTTCTTTCTCTGATTTGAACCGACCTCCGCCGTCAGCGTCTCGGCTGTTTCATTTACATCTCTGTAAGCCGATCTGTGCCCGGGAAGGACGCCGAGTGCCATTTTCACCGCTTCATCGCGCGTTACCGAGGCGATATGCCTCATCCGAACGTCAACCACTTTGCCGAACATATCTGTTATCACGGCAAAATATCTCGTCGAGTACGGCATCTCGCTTCCGAAGGCGAATCCGTCGAAGTCGTATTTTTCATACTCTTCCTTTTGCGGAAAATCTCCGCCGTTTTCGCTCAGTGCCGTAAGGATGTTGTTATTATGCGAATCTATCTTCACTGCGGTTATCACGTTTATCGCAATTATAATAATCACCATAACGACGGTAAACGACGCGACGGAAAGTGCAATGAATTTCGTACGGAGCCGCCTCTGAAGATTGTTCCCGCCGTTCATTCTTCGGGCTCGGAATCACGCAGAGTATATCCGATTCCGCGGTGAGAACTGATAACAACTCTCGAGCCGAGCTCCTTGAGCTTGCGGCGCAGATAGGATATGTTTACCCACACGACGTTTATCTCGGATGCTGACTCAAAGCCCCAGATGCGGTCCATGATCTGCTCGGTGGAGATAAGGCGTCCGGCATTCTCCATGAGGAGCTCCATGATCTGATACTCCTTCGCCGTAAGTCTGGAGCGCTTTTCTCCGCAGATAAGCTCGTAGGTTGCACTGTCAAGGCTCAAATCCCCGTAAGTGAGAACCTGAGGCCCTATGGTCGAGCGGCGGCGAGTGAGTGCGCGAACTCTCGCAAGAAATTCGGACATCATAAACGGCTTGGTCATATAATCGTCTGCACCCGAGTCAAGCCCTTCGACCTTATCTTCAAGCTCTGATTTCGCGGTAAGGATCATAACGGGCGTATCGCATCCGTGTGCGCGAAGCGTCTTTACGACCTGCAATCCGTCGAGCTTGGGCATCATTATGTCAACAACAATGGCGTCGTAGGTTCCCGCCTCCGCATACTTGACGGCTGTTTCGCCGTCATACACCGCATCAACCGAATAGCGGTTGTGGCGAAGTATCTTCACCAGCACATCCGACATTTCGATCTCGTCTTCGGCAATCATGATTTTCATTTTGGGTTCCCTGCCTTTATAAAAAGGCTTCCTTTCCTTTTATTTTTCGGGGGCATCTTTCGCACACCCGTATTTACTTTTCCAATCGGCGTATCCTCACAGGACGAACTGCTTCACCGGACGTATCGCCGTGCCATCGGGAAATTCTTCGACTCTGCCGAGTGCGAAGAATTCTCCGTCGTGCTTCATGCGCACGGTCTCTCCGGGCTCCGCGTGAGTGCGGATCTTCTTCAGATATATCTCCGCACCGCACGATGCAAGCCGATGATAGAAATCACTGAGCTCGATCTCGCGGTACTGAACGAATGCGCTCTCCACCGGAAGGAGCAGCGCCCGCCGTTCCTCAACGCTGAGGTCTTCAAGTTCAGCGATCGTATGCGCTCTGTCGAGAGTGAAATTTCCCGATCTCGTCCGTCGGAGCGATGCCATCGCGGCGCCGCAGCCGAGCGTTTTTCCGATATCCGCGCAAAGCGTTCTTATATACGTTCCCTTTGAGCAGGCGACGTCAAGCGAGTATGTCGCCTCGTCGATCTTCTTTACGCGGAGGCGGCTTACCGTCACCTTTCTTGCCTCGCGCTCGACTACTCCGCCCTCGCGCGCTATCTCGTGGAGGCGGCGTCCGTCCTGCCAGATCGCCGAGTACATCGGCGGTATCTGACTGATCTCGCCGCAAAAGCTCTCGCAGACGCGGTACACCTCATCCTCTCCCGGGATCGCACTGTCCGAGCGAATTACGTTTCCCGTTATGTCCTCGGTATCGGTCTCAATTCCGAGGCGCATCACGGCGGAATATTCCTTATCCTCGCTCATTATGTACTCGGACGCTTTGACCGCACGTCCGACGAGCACGGGAAGAACTCCCGTTGCCAGCGGATCAAGCGTTCCCGTATGCCCGACCTTTTTGGTGTCGAACATCCTCCGGAGTATCTGTATCATGCGGAAGGAGCTTACCCCTTCGTGCTTATCCATTACGATAACACCGCACGGCTCGGTTCCCATGTTATGCCCGTTCTGCATTCCTGTTCTCCTTTACCGCAGCCTCAAGGGGAGGCGTTATCCGTGCGATCAGCTCATCGGGAGACGATGCGCGCACCGTTGCCCCCGCCGCTCTTGTGTGTCCTCCGCCGCCGAACGAAGCGCATACCGCGGCGACATCGGCTGCGCAGTTTGAACGGCACGATATGCGGTACTCGCCCGGCGCTTTTTCCTTCACCGCCACTCCGATAAGCGCGCCGCGCACGCTTCGCGGGATGTCAACGACCGCGGAGCAGTCCTCCCACGTCAGCCCGGCACTTTCAAGATCAGACTGCGTTATAACGGTAAGTGCGACCGAGGTGCCGCAGAGAAGGTGCAGATTCTTTGATGCCAAAGCCTGCGCGCGAAGCTCAGATACGGTTTTTGAATCGAACAGGAGCCGCGCGATCTGCGCGGTGTCCTCGCCGTCTTTGTCGGAATTTATTATCCCGACGAGATATGCCGCGCAAAGATGGGCGCGCGCGTCCGTATTCGCGTAGCGGAAGCTGCCCGTATCCGACGATACCGCCGCGTACAGCATCCGCGCGGTGTATGCGCTTTCGGGAACGGCACCGCTTTCCCGCATGAATTTATATATATCGTATACAATGATACCTGCGGCGGCGGCATCCGGATCGACAAGCCCGTCCGAAAAGATCTCGCCCGTGCCGTGGTGATCGATCATGATATCGGCTTTTACCGCAAGGTGAGACAGCCGTCCGAGCTGCGCGGGCGAGGCGACGTCAACGCAGATCAGCGTTTTTTCGTCCTCGTCTCCGTCGCGGTATTCCCCGCTCTCACCTCGCGTCATGAACGAAAATCTGTCGGGGAAGGTTTCCGAACAGACCACGCGGGCGTCTCCTCCCGTCAGGCGTATGATTTCGGCAAGCGCAAATGCGCTTCCGACCGTGTCGCCGTCGGGGCTTGTATGACATACGATAAGTGCGTCGGCACCGCTTATACGATGCGAAATTTCTTCAATGCCGAGAGTACGGAAGGTGCTCATTCTTCGTTTTCACCGTCCTCGATGGTATCCGATCCCGCTTTGCTTTCCTTCTCAATGCTCTGTATTATTTTGTTTATATGAGCGCCGCGCTCGACCGACTCGTCGAAAACAAACGTGATCTCCGGCGTCTGCCGCATATTGAGCCTGCGCGCAAGCTGCGATCTCACAAACGCCGAGGCACTTTTCAGTCCGCGCGCGACCTCCTTTGCATCGAATTCCCCGATGCAGGAATAATATATCTTCGCATACTTGAGATCGGGAGTAACATCCGCTCCCGTCACAGTTATCATCACGCCGTCAAGACGCGAGTCCTTGACATCGCGCATGATCTGCGAGACCTCGTTGCAGACTGCCTCGTTGACTCTGCCGCGTCTGTAATTTGCCATATGAACCGCCTTTCTTTATGCTGCCCGACGGAAAAACCTCCGCAGCGGAACACTGCCCGCTATGCGTTTCCCGGATTTCCCGGCGCGGCAAGCCGCGTCGCCTTAAAAAGCGACGGTGTACTCTTCCCCGTCGGGGATGATCTCATAAAATGTGTATCCGTCGTTTTCTGCAATTGCCGAAACTTTGCACCCGGATGAGGTCGGATCTTTGCCTTTTGATGCCGCATACAGGCGCTCTCCGGATTTTATGCGTTTGCCTTTCACGGCATCTCCGTCAGCGCTCCACTCAGACTGCATGACAAGCGAAGCATCGCTGCCGACAATCGCCGAAGATGTGATCGGAGTGAACGCAAACACCTTCGCGCAGTGGGGCTGAACGCGGGATGTAAACTTTCCGCCGGAGAACACCGACATTTCGCCCGACCAAAATTCGCGGACGAAGGATTCTCCGCAGTCCACGGAGAAGTCGCGCGGTGAATCTCCCCAGTTGATAAACGCAACCGTGCGAGCCGACGCGCGCACCCCGAAATCGAGAACTCCGGGGATGAAGGAATCCATGAGGTCGAGCGGGCGCGCCGCCTCCTGCGTCATCGGGAAAAGCTTTGAAATAAGCTCAAGCTGCTCGGGCGCGAGGTTCGGAAGCTTATCGGAAAGCATGAGTATGCCGCCCGACGCCGCCATTGCGGTTATATACGTCCTGATCTCCTCGTCGCTTCTTGTGCATAGGCGCCAGCATTCCTCATCCTCATTCTCCTTCTTTCGGATTATGAGGCAATCGGCATCGCAAAGGAAGTAGTTTCTGTGATAATAGTATCTCTTGATAACGGAATTGAATACGTCACGGAGAGATTCCCATCTTTCAAAAACGTCACAGGAAACGCGCATTCCGTCGACAAGTCCGCACGCGCCGCCGAGAGGCGCGGTGCACGCAAGAAGGAACGTATCGGGCGTGACCGATTCGCGTATTGTCTTCAGTCCGAGGCGGTAGTTTTCGAGTGCGGTCGCGGAAGGATCGTGATGTGCGCCGGGGGCAAGAGTACCCGTTATGATATCCATCTTGATATAGCGGAAGCCCCAATCGTACGAGATGCGTCGGAATATCGACGAGATATACTCCCTCACCTCGGGATTCGTGAAGTCGAAGGAAAGCTCGCGCCACGCGCCGCCGCCGGGAACGTGAACAAACCAATCCTCATGATCCGCAAAAACCTGCGCTCCCGGGTGGCATCCGAACGGCGCAAGCCATATTCCGGGGAGATATCCGTGGGATTTGATCTCGTCCGCGATCGCCTTCATATCGCCGAATTTGCCGTTCGGCATCCAGCTTCCCCAACAGTCGTACCAGCCGTCGTCTATCTGGATATAATTTATGGGAAGATCCTCGCGGTGACGGTCGAGCACCGCCATATTGTCGCGCAGGGTATCGGGAGTGATCCGTCCCGCGTAATAGTACCATGTACAGAATCCCGACGGATTCTCCCTCTCGGAGCGCTCGACTCCCGCGATCGAAGCCACCGTTTTGGCAAACTCGTCGAGTCCGCTCACGCAGTCCGCGCACGGTGAGAAGAAGAACCACTCGGAGGTGATTTTTTCGGATGTTCCGATCGGATGCGCTTCGGGACGGCAGTGCGCGGTCAGGCGCCCTTCACGCGAGAAGGTGACTCCGGAAAAATACTTTTCATATGTTGCGGCGCCGAAAACGAAACTGTCGCCTTCGGTCGTGTCGAAAACAGTATTTTCGGCGCTGTCATACACCGCGTTGTAAACGGTATGCACCGTATCTATCTGAGACTGCATTTCGCAAACGCGGTTGCCGTTCGCTTCGGTATATCGGTTCACGATACCGCGTTCCACAGTGCGCGCAAGATCACCAGCAAAGGCGGTAAACTCGTCGGGCTCGTCTATTCCCTCCCAAAGGTTGGTGAAGGTCGATCTCACAAGAAAGCCTTCGTGACACGGCGCAAGCTCAACCGTCATATTGTCGCAGGATGCGCTTTCTCCGTCGGCGCTCCACTCTCCGACGTTCTTCACCTTCAGCACGTTGAAATCGTGACCCGGATATTCGATATATCCGCAAATCCCGGAGATAAGCTCCTCCCCGTCTGCGTATATGCAAAGTCCCTTTTCGGTAACGCGAAATTCAGCATTCATAAAAAACTCCGTTCCGCCGCCTCAGTCGGCATGGTTTTATTTTCGGGATGCTCCGCGGCATCCGTTTTTTCTATGTATTCCACAATTGCGGCAATATCGGGAACAATTATCTCCGCCGCCTTTTTCACATCGTCCTCGGCATTTTCGACGGCGCATCCGTGAAAAGCCGCAATCATGGGGAGATCGTTCCAATTATCCCCCGCCGTATATATCATGCCCTCATCAATCCCGAAAAGCCCGGCGATCTCACCGAGCCCGGTCGCCTTCGTTATCCCGGGCGGCGGCATATCGATCGATCTGTGATTTCTGAATACCCCGAAGCGTCCGTCGGCGATCGCCTCAAGCTCATCCGCCGCACGGCGGACGGGAAATGTATCGGGAATCGCTATCATCTGATCTATCCGCCCGAGCTTCAGTATATCGGAGATATCGGTCTTGCCGTCGGACGGCAAGTCGGAAAGATTCACGGAAAAGAAATCACGATCTGAGCAGCAGCACAGCGCGCCGAGCCCGTTCAACCTTGCGTATTCATACACGGGAAGCACGCTTAGGGAGGGAAACGAATGACGGAAAACGAACTCTCCCGAAGGATCAAACGCGGCTCCGCCGTTCTGACAGATCACAAAATCAAATTCACTGCCGAGGCAATCGAGAAAGGGCTCATATGAATTGGAATAGCTACGTCCGGTCACGATCCCGAATATTCCGCCCTCACTGCGAAAATACCGGAGCGCTTCCCTGTCCCGCACCATGACGGTACCGTCCCGCGAAAGCGTTCCGTCGAAATCCGTTCCTATCAGGTATCCGCTGAACTTTGCCATTGCAGCTTCCTTTCCGATGATATACGTCGGCTGCGTTCCGCGTCGGCGTGTCACCGTCATTTTAAGTTTTTAAGTAAGAATTTTAAGTTTGTACTTTAATTATAGCAAAACGGAGTCCGTCTGTCAATAAGAATTATCACCGAAGCCCCACAATTTTCTCGAAAAAATAAAAGTTTATTTTTGTATTGACAATCGGGGCGCATTGTGGTAAAATAATCTTCGTCCGATACATTCGGGCCATTAGCTCAGTTGGTTAGAGCTACCGGCTCATAACCGGTCGGTCCAAGGTTCGAGTCCTTGATGGCCCACCAAAAATCCTCATTCGTAAGAATGGGGATTTTTACTTATTACCTCTTCACTTTTCACTTGCCGTTTTCCTTTAGTGAGGATTTTTGGGAAGTAAGAAGTAATAGTGAATAGTGAAGAAGTGAGGTGCCGGCTTTCAGCCGGGTGGGATTCGGCTTTGCCAAATATAAAGGAACGAATTTTATTTCATACCGCGCAGCGGTATCTCATTAAAAACGAAACCTTATAGGCATCACAGCGGCTCACACCCGCCGAAGTCATAAGCGGCGACACGTTCAAGTTCGATTCTGCATCCCCGATAAATTTTTGTGATAAATCGCCGTCCGAATATAATTCCCCCAAAGCGCAACATCAAAATCCGTTCGATCCTTCCACTTACTCAATTCGTTGAACGGCACCCAACAAAACGCATCATGCTCTTCGGAAAGCGTTACGTCCGAATCATTACACTCGCAAATGAATGTGATGCTTTGCATCGGAAGGTCATCGTGCATCCCTGCCCATGTTTCGACGGGCATAACGACCGTACATTTAAGCCCGGTTTCTTCAAATACTTCGCGCTTCAGCCCATCGGTGAATGATTCATCGTCTTTAAGCTCTCCGCCCGGAGGTCCCCAACATACGGGCGGCTCGGTTCTGTGCAGAAGCAAAGCTTTCCCTTCGAAAACAAGTATTCCTGCCACGGCAATTTTCATAAAATCTTCTTTCTGCCGCGATCATCGCAAGCAGGACGAAAAAACGCCGATCGGCGGCGTGTTTTATCCGTTTGCGGCGGCTCATGTTTGTTTGTCTGCATTATACCATCAAAGAGATATTCTGTCAATCGATTCTTTGAAAATCCCCCGGAGCCTTACGGTAAGGCTCCGGGGTTTTTGCGTATTGAGCGCGCTGCCTCATTTCCCGCCTTCTCCGTCTCCCGGCATGAGGTGAACAGATGACTTTACAGAACGCTTTTTATAATGTATAATGGACTCGGGACGACCGACTGCAAAAAAATAAAAAAATTTTTCAGACCACCCAATATTTTCGCCGAAAAAATTGTCATATTATCGTAACCGGTTGAATACCGAAGCTTCAGGACCAAAAGAGAGGACTTCCGATGAACCACTACTTGAAAGAAGAAAAAGACGAAACGCTTGTCGATCTCACACTTCTCGGAAACGATGCGGCTTATGAAGAGCTTGTGATTCGCTACGGAAAGCTTGTGAATTCGGTTGCGTACCGCATCACGGGGAATAAGTATTCCGCCGAGGATGCCGCGCAGGATGCGTTTGTTTCCGCATGGATGAAGCTTGACACGCTTAACGAGCGCGAAAAGTTTTCATCGTGGGTCTGCAGGATCGCGGGAAACACTGCAAAAAATATAGCGTTTCATTATAGAAATACCGCGGCGGACATCTCTCTTGATCTTGTTTCTTACTTTGAATCCGAGGAATGTGATGATCCGGAGATCACACTTGTCGCGGATTCGGAAAACGAAGAGCTTCGGGAAGCCGTCGAAGCGCTCACGGAAAAGATTCGTGAGACGGTAAAACTTCATTACTTCGACGGCTATTCGGTAAAGGAGATCGCCGAGATGCTTTCCCTGCCGGCGGGAACGGTAACATGGCGCCTCTCCGAAGGAAGAAAACAATTGCGGAAAGGATACGGAATTATGGAAAAAACGGTATATGACGAAAACGAATCCCTTGAGAAACGTGTGCTTCGCCAGATTGACGAGCTGAGAAAGAGTACGTGGAAGAATGACCAATCCGGATTTGAAAATGACTACCGCGAAGTGCTCGCGGCGGTGGAATCACTTTCGGACACCGACAAAAAGAACTTTATGCTTGCCGAAGTTTTGATCCTCGGATATTGGTTCCTTCCGGGAGCGAAGAACGACGAGACTTTCAGGCGTATAAAAGAAGCGGTCGAGGCAAGCCATAACGACGAGGTGATGCAGGCTGTTTTAGCGGTTGAAAACAATAAGTACAGAAGAGAAGCTCTGCTCGACTTTATGCGCGGAAAGATAGACGCTCTTCGTGAAGGCGGATACCGTCTTGCTCTCGGCTATGAGATTTTCTGGTATGCGGCAGAGCTTCTTACCAAACATGGCCGCTGTGACGAAGCATTCGCGGAGTTTCGCAAGGTGACGGAGGTGCTTGAGCCGTCGGATGTATATTATGCCAATGCCGTCGGAGTAATCAAAGCGGCAGAACTCTGCGACAGGGTAATTGTGAACGGAGAATGCATGATAGGCGCGACCGGAAATCTTCTTGAAAAAGACGGTGATAAGCTTTACTTTACTGATCTGCCCGGATTCCTAAGCGAGGGCAGCGGACTTTTCTGCGGGCTCGGTATGTGCGACAGAATGGTGCTCGATTCTTCGATGAAGCCCGGAGATACGTTTGTTGCCTCTGACGGTGAGTCTGCTTATACGGTAAAGAGCAGCAGCGAAAACGTCACCGTGCCCGCCGGAACATTCGGAGGATGCATTCTGATCGAAGTCTGCAAAGCAGACGGATGTGCCGCGAAAGCATGGATTGCTCCGGGCGTCGGAATCGTAAAAGCGGAAGTAAAGCGTTGGAGCTGCGAAGAATGGGTCCTTACGGAGTTCACATGTGCGGATAACTCTTCGGGCGAAATTATTCCCTTTGATGTGGGCAACCGCTGGAAATTCTCTCTTTCGAATCGAGACAAGTGGTCCAAATGGGACTTACATGATATCGAAAGCATTTATGAGGTCGTCTATGCGGATGACAAAAAGATAAATATTTCTCAGTATGAGCACAAAAAACCTGCGGATTTCAATAAATCCACGGTAGACGGCAACTGCGCTTTTATCCGCGCTAAGTATGTCGAAAACGGCAACGATGCAGGACTCTGCAACCGCGATGAGGTCTATGCTTCTCTTGATCTGATGCAGAAGGCATCAAAGACGGATTATGAAAGAAAGTTCGCATCAGCATTTGCGGATGTTACAAAGCGCATCTTTGAGACGGACGAAAAAGCAAATCCAGACTATACGGAAAAAGGTGTCTGGAACTTCTTCAATCTCTACCGTGTGGTTGAAAGAGAATGTGAAAAGAAAATAATTGAGTGCAGTGTACATATCGAGTGGAAAGACACCCGGACGATGGATTTCGACGGTACAAAGCTTCTTCATGCATTCCTTCTCAGTATATGGTCGGATGACATCGGCTGTCTGTGGAGTGACAAATTTGTTCCCGGATATACCGAAAATAAGAACGTGGTTATCTTCGCGGACAGCGTTCGCCGGGAAATCACCGTGGGCGAGGATGAGACCGTGACGACAGCCGCAGGCACCTTTGAAGGATGCAGACATATCCATGTCCAAATCGACGGGCTTTCCAGAGGCTTGGCGTATTTCGGCGGATGCATGGACTTTTGGTTTGCTCCGGGCGTAGGACTTGTTCGGTACGAGCGCGCGACCGATTGCGAGCGTGATAACGTCTTTGAGCTTACCTCTTACGAGGGAACGGGCGAGGGATACTTCCCGACGGCGGCAGGACTGTTCCGCCGCTACGAGCCTACCGATCTGCGCGGCGGCTGGCACTCATCGGTTGAGTATACCTATGCCGAGAAGGACGGCGAGATAAGAATAATCGAAAACATTCTCGGAACGCGGGACCGCAAACAGTATGAGGAATCCCTTGTGCGCCTCGGACTGAAGTAAACTGTTTCGGCCGCACGGCGGAAGCGCATTTCGCACGGCGGAGGCGGTGCCGGCGATCGGCTTTCCCGCGGCAGATCTTCTGCCGAGGGGAGATTTGCCGTTTTCACTCGGGAATCGGCAGGAGAGAAAAACGCTGCAGCGGAAATTTTATCGAACAGCCTCCCGCGCCGCACAACTGTGCAGCCGGGGAATGCGCAATGTGTACGACCGCACTTTTGCTAAAACGGGAAACGGCGCGCATCCGTAAAACGAGATAACGGGACAGGCACAGCCGCACTCCGTCACGGCGCATGAGCGCCGGAGAAAAGCCTGTCCCCGGATTGCGTTGCGGCGCAGACTGCCGTACAAGCGCGCGCCCGCATTTGCGTGAAAACTCAAGTTACCGAACGGACGGGACTCGTCCGTATCACGGCGCAGGCTTTCGTACACGCATCACCTTGCTTCCCGCTCCGCGCCCCGTAATCTCATAAGAAAAAGTCCCTTGCCGATGGGCAAGGGACTTTTTGTGTGCTTTCCGTCGGAATGACGGAGAAATGCTATTTCCGAAATCAGAATGCGAAATACTTCTCGCGCATGCGCTTCATTCTGCCGTTCATCATGCTGAGAGCCTTGATCGCCTCTTCCTTCTCTTCCTCGGTGCCGTAGACTGCCTGCTTCATGAGGCGTCCCTCTTCAAAGCAAGCGTCGTCGTGCATCGGGAAGTAGTGCTGAAGCAGGAAGCAAGCGTAGGTTGCGTAGCGGAGCTCACCGACGACGCGGAACTCCTTGCTGAGCGTATCTACCGCAACGCTTCTGAGCTTCTTTATGGAGTCGATGAGAGCGCATCTCTCGTTCTCGGGTGAGAACACCATGGTGGAGCAGAGGAATGCGATTCTGTTCTCGATCGTTGCGTTGTGGCTGTCGGTGCTTCCTACGATGGCATACTTGTGACCGCGTGCCATATCCTCGTAGTATCTGATCGACTGGAGACAGTTCTGCTCGGGGTAATCCTCGCCGCCGAGAACCTCGAATGCGTCGAAGATCTCGTTCTCGACGAGCCAATCGTTGAGTGCGGTCGGGGTGTGATATGTATTGCAGTCGATCCAATTCGGATGTACGAAGATTCCGAGACCGTTTGCACGTCTGATCTCGTCGTGGATCCACTTGAGCTGAGCTGCCGCGTGAGCCTCAACATTGTCGGGAACCTCGATCTGAGCGGTGAGCTCTGCCATCTTTGCGCCGAATTCATCCTGGCTCATAACGTCGGGGCACTTTCCAAAGAGGGAGCGCGTTGAGGGATCGGTTCCGACCTCGTCGGTCTGTGTGCCGCTGATCATCGCGTTGATGCTGTACTCGGCGCCGATGCTTATCGTGTGCTGAGGAGTGAACAGACCGTTTGCGGCGGGAAGCTGTACTTCCTCACCGGTGAGAAGGGTAAGCTCGTTGGGAATGTCCTTGAAGCTCTCCATAACGCGGAGAGAGGGATAGTAACGGTAGTGATCGGTGATAGCAAGGAAGTCGCAGCCGTGCGCGCGATAGCTCGATGCAACGAATTCGGGGGTCTGCGAACCGTCGGAGTATGTGGAATGGAGGTGAAGGTCGCCCATGAACGGGTAAACGCCTACGAGATCGCCGCTTACCGCATAAACGGAGAATGTACCGAAGCAGCAGCAGATACGGTACTCGCCCTCGTGGGGAAGTTCTACCTTTACCGTGAAGCTGCCTTCCTCCGTTCCGTTGAAGGGAATGACGCGCTTGTACTCCGTAGCCGGATAATTACCGTTGCTGCCTGACATCCACATAACGGTTGCCTCATAGGTCTGCTCCGGGGACATCGACTTGCGGCCGCCCATGTAATGAATGTGAATTTCCGCCTCTTTGCCTGTCTCGAAAACCTTCGGGAAGACATCATACGTCCAAAGCTCGTGAGTTCTTCTGAAAGCCATGAAAAATCTCCTGATTTCTTGATTTGATTTGGACGGTCGTGTCGATGCGAGCCGTCCTTCAAGTACAACTGTATTCTATCATACATGATATACAAATTTCAAGACGAAAATGAAAAAATGTTCACGGCTTTTTCGAAGCCGGACGCGGAACAAAAGCCGAAAATGAATTTTCGGCGCTCGCACACTGCATATTTATCGGAAAATTGGACTATAAGCTTGACAAACGGAGCTTGAAATGATAGAATTGAAACGAAAAACATGCAAAAATGCAGGTGAACAAAATGCGAAAAAATAATATAATTTTGCGCGAAAAGGAATTTTCCGAGGCGGAAAAGCTTCGCGTGTATTTGATGATGATCGCGGTAGGCGGATTTCTCGGCGCGTATACCTTCACACTGAAGGGCGGAGTGTTCTGCAACGCGCAGACCGCAAACTTCGTTCTGCTTGCGGTGCAGCTCGGCAAGGGAAGCTTTCACCGCGCGCTCTACTATTTCATACCGATTTCGGCGTATCTCCTCGGCGCGGTGCTTTCGGAATTTCTTCCGAAATATGTGAATTCGGTCGGATTTGCACGCTGGGAGACGTTCTTTATCGCAATCGAGGCGCTGTGCCTGCTCATCCTCGGATTCATCCCGGACAGCGCCCCCGTGCAGATATTTCAGGTGACGGTCAACTTCATCGCGTCGATGCAGTACAACACGTTCCGCGCGGCTCAGCACGTTCCTATGGCGACCACATTCTGCACGAATCATCTCCGTCAGGTGGGAATAAACATCGTCGGTACCGCACGCCGCGATCCCGAGGCGAAAAGGCGGCTCGTCATGCACATTCTCATGATCCTTTCGTTTGTCGGCATTTCTGTGCGTTCGCCTCGGAGGACGGGCGATATGGGGCGCGGTCGTTCTTCTGATTATCGTGTTCGCCGATCTTCTCGTTGACGATCTCGCCGGCGGGGGAAAAAACGGCTCCGGCGAATGATACCCACGCGCGGATGGGGAAGCGTAATTTTTCTGCCGGGAGCGGTAAAACGTCCGACACGGCGAAAAACAACGCGCGATTTTTTGAAAATCTGTTGATTTTTCCGGTGCTATGTGATATCGTATTAAGGGTAAGTCATGAAAATTTCGGCATTGCGCCGTGAAAAACGAGGTATTCAAATATGGAAAAGAAACTCAGAATCGGCCTTATCGGTATAGGCGGAATGGGCAGCCACCATCTGTTCACCAGTCATGCCGAGAATCCGCGTGTTCAGATCGTTGCTCTCTGCGACCTCATCGAGGAGCGCTGCACCAACGCGATCAAGCGTCTCGGCATCGACGGAATCTCCGTTTACACGGATTTCCGCGAGATGATCGACAAGGAAGACCTTGACGCGGTCGATATCGCAACTCCGAACAACTTCCACTCCATCATCGCCGTATACGCAATGGAGCACGGACTTCATGTATTCTGCGAGAAGCCCGATGCGGTAAGCGTTGAGGAAGCTCAGAAGATGAAGGAAGCAAGCGAGAAGTACGGCAAGATTCTCATGGTCATGAGAAACAACCGTTACTACGAGAACTCGCAGTACCTGAAGAAGTACATCGAGAGCGGCGCAGCAGGCGAAATCTACTGCGGACGCTGCGGATGGATCCGCCGCCGCGGTATCCCCGGCAAGGGCGGCTGGTTCACCACCAAGGCGCAGTCCGGCGGCGGTCCCCTGATCGACCTCGGCGTACATATGATCGACCTTTCCATCTGGCTCATGGGCAATCCGAAGCCCGTTGCGGTTTCCGGATGCACCTACAGCAAGTTTGCCAACGATGACGCGCAGAGCGACAGCGAGCATTCCAAGTTCGGCGATGCCAAGGAAGACGGCACCTTCGACGTTGAGGACCTCGCAATGGGCTTCATCCGCTTCGACAACGGCGCTTGCCTCCAGATCGAATTCAGCTGGGCTTCCAATATCGAGGGCGAGACGAGATTCGTCGAGCTTCGCGGAACCAAGGCGGGAATCACCTGGTGCGACAACGGCGATGCCAAGATCTACTCCGAGGAGAACGGCAAGCTTGTCAATACCGTCCGCAGCGGCGGCATGGGCAACGGTCACGACGAGGCACTCCGTCACTTCACGAGAATCGTGCTTGACGGCGCGGCTCCGGACTACGTTCCCGAGCAGGGTCTCAACATGATCAAGATCCTCGAGGCTATCTATAAGTCTGCCGAGACCGGACGCGAGGTCGTTCTTTGATGTATAAGACCGTAGCACTCGCGTGTGATCACGCGGGATTCTCTCTCAAGAACGAGCTGATGCTCCACCTTTCGTCGCGCGGCATCGAATTCCGTGATTTCGGCACCTACAACGAGGAAAGCTGTGATTATCCCGATTTTGCCGCTGCGGCTTGCCGCGCGGTCCTCGGGAGAATGCGATTGCGCGATCCTCGTCTGCGGAACCGGTGTCGGAATGTCGATCGCGGCGAACAAGTTCGACGGGATCCGCGCGGCGTGCTGCTCGGATACGTTCAGCGCACGCTTCACCCGTTTGCACAACGACGCGAACGTCCTCTGCATGGGCGCGCGTGTCGTCGGATCGGGACTTGCGGTCGATATGGTCGACCTGTTCCTCGATACGGAGTTCGAGAACAGCGGAAATCATCCGCGCCGTGTGGCTCTCCTTGCAGAGATCGAAAAGACTCACAGATAAACCGATACATAAAACATCCCGAACTGCAAAGCTTGGGATGTTTTTTCGTTTTCGCCGCCGGAATTTGCCGCCGCTCAGCCCGAAATCCGCCGAAAGTTTGCCCGCCTCCTTCGCTTTAATCGGAATAAAGCGGACGGGCGGGATTTTTTCGCGCGTTTTTACTTGATAATTGTTAAATTTACAAAAAGGTATTCCATTTATCCGCCGAATGGATTATAATTATAATGTATAACTATTTCTATGCGAAAAAATCAACATTCCGGAGGAACATCATGAAGGAACGCTATAATATTGAGATATCGGACATTCAGCTTTCGGTCGTATCGGACGAGCCCGAGGATTTCGTCAATTCGATCGTCGAGAAGATCAATGAGAGGGTCAATGACCTCATCGTCCGCAATAAGCGGTGCTCAAAGCTTGACGCGGCGCTGCTCTGCGCCCTCGATTACTGCGGCGAATGCACCAAGGCGGAGAAGCGCATACGGAACCTCGAGGCTCAGATCTCGCTTTACGACGCGAATCTGAAGCGCATGAGAGAGGAGCTTGCCGCATCGCAGAAGGCATCCCCGGCGGTGAAAAGCGCGCTCGGAATAAAGGACAGCGCGGACGATGACACCGAAGATAAGGCACAGAGCGCCGAAACCTCCGCCGAAGACAATGCGCAGAGCGACGACACCTGCGCTCCATGCGCTTCCTGCTCTGCGGATGCGGAGTGCGCTCCCGAAGGCGAAGCGAATAAGGCAGATGAGGCAAAACCGTCGAAGGAAAATCGCACGGAGTCCAAAAGAGATAAGCTTGAACAGATAGAAATGCTCCTGCGCCGCAACGATGACAAATAAATCTCCGTCGTGCGCGGCGGAGAGCGCGGAGCGCTCCTTGCCGGAGCTTCTTCTTCCGGCGGGATCGCCGGAATCGCTTGCCGCCGCGATCGAGGGCGGAGCAGATGCCGTTTATTTCGGTGCGTCCTCATTTTCGGCGCGTGCGCGTGCGGTGAACTTCACCGACGGCGAGATTGCTTCCGCACTCAGACTTTGCAGAACCTACGGCGTGAAAGCGTATGCCGCGGTCAACACGCGCATCCGTGACGTTGAGCTTGAGCGCGCGCTCGAGCTTGTGTCGCTTCTTTATTTCGAAGGGACCGACGCCGTTATCTGCGCCGATCCGGGGCTTGCGCTCGGTATCCGCGCGCGCTTTCCCGAGATGCAGCTTCACGCGAGCACACAGCTTACGCCGGAATTTCTCCCCGATGCCCGCGCACTTGAAGAACTCGGATTTTCACGCATGGTCGCACCGCGCGAGCTTTCGCTCGGCGATCTGCGCACCCTCTGCGAAAACAGCCCGATCGAGATAGAGGCTTTCGTTCACGGCGCGCACTGCGTGTCGCTGTCGGGTCAGTGCCTTATGTCCTCGATGATCGGCGGACGGAGCGCGAACCGCGGGGAATGCGCACAGCCGTGCCGCCTTCCGTGGAAACTCGGCGGTCGGGAAGGGTATCTCCTTTCCCTTGCCGACATGTGCTATGCGCCGGATATCCCCGGGATCATCTCATCGGGTGTGCGTTCGCTGAAGATCGAAGGACGGCAGAAGAACGCAGACTACGTTTACGGTGTGTGCCGGATATACCGCCGCCTGCTTGACGAGCGCCGATGCGCGACCGAAGACGAGATCGCATACATGGCGTCGCTTTTCGAGCGCGGCTTCACCGACGGATATCTCCGCCGCTCTTACGCCGGAATGACGGGCGTGCGCGCGTCGGACGCGCAGAGCGCCGCCGCGTTTGCGGGGCTTTCCCGCACCGTGCCCGTCCGCGCATCGCTGAAAGCCGAAAGCAGGGATAAAGCCCGGCTGTGCATGGAGTCTCCGTTTGCCTCGGCATCGGTGCTGTCGGAGGAGAACGTGAGCCCGGCGGAAAAAGCCCCGCTCACCGAAGAGAGGGCGCGAGCCTCTCTTTCAAAGCTCGGCGGCACCGGATTTTCGCTTGAATCCTTTGAGCTTGAGACGGACGGCGCGTCGTATCTCAGCGCATCCGAGCTCAATTCGCTCAGACGAAGCGCCGTCGCGGCGCTGACCGATCCCCCGGTGCGGACGGAAAACGCCGTGCTCGGCGGCAGCGCGGAATTTTCGATGATACCTTGCGCCGCGCGCGAAGTGGCGGACACCGATCGCTCGGATACCGACGCCCGCACGGAGAGCGCGCACGGCAAAAACGGGCGCACGGCGGAATTTATGTTTGCGGACGCCGTCCCCGAAGAAGCGTTCGAATTCTTCGACGGGATATATCTTCCTTATACGGAGATGCGCGACGGCTGTGCGCTGAGCCTGCCGCCGTTTATGACGGACGAGCTTGCCGCCGCGATCGCGGAAAGGATCGTGCCGGGCGCGAAGGTGCTCGCGCACACGGTGGGTCAAATATATTTCGCACGTTCGCTCGGCGCGGATGTGACCGCGTCGTTCAGGCTGAACGTGTTTAACCGCGATACCGCGGATCTCCTCGGCGCGCTCGGCGCGCGGTGCATCACGCTTTCGCCCGAGCTCGGCTCGGCGGCTCTGCGCGATATCGCGCGCACGGCACACGGCGCGCTTTCCGCCGTCGCCTACGGAAAGCTTCCGCTTATGCATACGGTGCGCTGCATGATGCACGACCCGCTCCGCTGCCGCAGGGGAAGCGGCGGCTTTTCGGGCACAATCCGCTCGGGGGAAGCGTGCAGGGAATACATCACCGACAGAAAAAACGTAAAATTCTTTGTCGTCGGGAACCGCGACTGTACGAACACGGTGTTCAACAGCGTGCCCGTATGGACTGCCGATAATCCGTCTGCAATCCGCGGACGGGGCATCGCAGAGCATTTCGTGTTTACTGACGAGAGTGCGGACAGAGTGCGCGGCGTTATCGGCGCTTACCGCACGGGACGCGCCCCGGATTTCCCCGTCAGACGTATAAAATAAAGCTTCGGATGAGCGGCGAGTCGGTCGTCCGGAATGAAGAAAGGTTTGAATTGCAGAATGAGTAAGAATATAGGAATTGACCTCGGAACCTCGAACGTCATAGTCTATGCCAAGGGCAAGGGGATCGTGCTCCGTGAGCCGTCGGTCGTCGCTGCTGAAACGCGAGGCGGCAAGGTTGTCGCGGTCGGAAACGAAGCGAAGATGATGCTCGGAAAGACCCCCGGCTCGATAAAGGCGGTGCATCCGCTGAAGGACGGGGTCATCGCGGAATTCGATTTCGCGGCGAAGATGCTTCGCGATATGTTCTCGCGCGTGTCCGGCAACGCTCTTTTCAGCCGCCCGAAGGTCATGATCTCCATCCCCTACGGGGTTACGGAGGTTGAAAAGCGCGCTGTCGAGGATGTGACTCTCGAGGCGGGCGCACAGTCCGTCGCGCTTATCGAGGAACCGTTCGCGGCGGCGATCGGCGCGGGACTGCGCGTTGAGGACGCGCGCGGAAGCATGATAATCGACATCGGCGGCGGAACGACAGAGGTCGCGGTAATAAGCTTCGGCGGCATCGTTCTCTCAAATTCGATCAAGATCGCGGGCGACACCTTCGACGAGTCGATCGCGGCATATATAAAGAACAATTTCCACGTCCTGATCGGCGACGTGACCGCGGAGGAGCTCAAGAAAAATCTCGGCTCCGCGCTTGAGTCCACCGACCGCGGCGCGATGGAAATCCGCGGACGGAATCTTCAGAACGGACTTCCCGCGATACTTACCGTGAATTCGGCGCAGATCCGCGAGGCGATGAGCGAGGACATATCGCGCATCATAGACTGCATAAGAAATACGCTCGAGACGACGCCGCCCGAGCTTTCGTCGGATATCTACGATTCGGGAATAATGCTCACCGGAGGCGGCGCGCTCATCGCGGGACTTGCACAGGTCATCGCACAGACCACGGGTATCCGCGTGCTTGTCGCAAAGAACCCGCTCGACTGCGTTGCGGTCGGAATCGGCCACGTTATTGAATCGGACTTCAACGGCGCCGTTTCCTTCAGAAACAGATAAATTCTGCGGCGTTTCCGATCGGTAACTGCTGCTTTTACCGCCGTACGGCGGAACGGAGATTCAGATGAAGAATTTTTTCAAGACAAGGTTTTTCATAGCGGTGCTGATTATCGCGCTCGCCATGATCACGGTGCCGTCGATACTTACGGCGATGGGACTTTCCGACGTGGTGCAGAGCGGTGTTGCGGCGATCCTCATGCCCGGGCAGAAGTTGTTCAGCTTTGCCGCCGACGGGCTTTCGGGCTATGCTGCCTACTTTACGGAATATGACAGACTTGCCGCAGAAAACGAACGCCTGAAATCTGACATTGCGCGGATGAATGACAAGGTGTACACCGCGGAAGAGCTCGAACGGATGAACGATTGGCTTTACGATTACCTCGAGCTGAAGCGCGAGCATATGGATTTTTCTCTCACGGATGCGGCGGTGACGGGACGCGGCAGCTCGAATTACATCAGCGTTCTCACCATAGACCGCGGCACCTCGTCGGGATGCCTTGAAAATATGCCCGTCGTTACCTCGGACGGCATCGTCGGATATATCGCCGAGGCGGGCGCGCATTGGGCGAAGGTGGTCACGGTCGCCGAAGCGTCGAGCGCGACCGGCGCGGTCATAAGCCGCACGGGCGAGGCGGGACTTGTTTCGGGGAGCTATTCACTCGCCGCCGCCGGACTTCTGAAGATGACGTATCTCTCGCCCGACAGCGACGTTGCGGTCGGCGACCGCATAGTGACAAGCGGCTACGGAAGCGTGTATCCGCGAGGGCTTGTGATCGGATATGTCGATTCGGTCGAGACCGACGAATTCAGTCAGAATAAAGTTGCGTATGTGAAGCTTGCCGCGGATCTCGGAGACCTCACGAATGTCATGGTAATAACCTCATATGAGACGAAGGAAGCGACCGATGCCGATGAATAACGGAAATATGCCGAACACGGACGGACGCGAAAACGCTGCACGGAGGACGGAGCGCCCGGACGGAGCTGCGCGCGGGAACGGCGCGTATCAAAGCGGCGGCATGCGAAAAGGTATAGCGCATACCGACGGCGCGGGCATCCGCCGTACCGCTCATACGCCGACAGATGCGCGCCTGCGTGAAAACGCCGCGCGCCGGAATACGGGAAACGCTGTCCGCACAGGCACCGCACGATCGCGTGCGGGGAACGATGCCGTGCAAAGCGGAGCGCGGCGGCGACCTGAAAATGCCCGTGCAGGCGGTGCGGATCGCAGGACGGATAATGCCGCCCCGACGCAGTATTACCGCCGCAGTGCATATCTCGGAAAGAGCACGACCGCGCGTCCGCCGTCACAGCGTACCGCGAGCCGGAGAAAAACGGTTCCGCCGGAAAAGCGCCCGATCCTCAGCGAAAGAGGGATAGACCTCACCGCACTTCGCGCAAAGGTGAAGCGCTTTGTATCTTCGGCATTTTCAAACATCGTGCTCGAACGCGAAACGCTTATAAAGGCGGGCATCTGCGCCGCACTGATGATACTTTTCACCCTTCTTCAGACCACGATCTTTTCGAGCCTGCGCCCGTTCGGCGCGGTGCCCGATATGATGCTGTCTGCGGTCATTGCGATTGCCGTGTCCGAAGGTGAAAAATGGGGCGCGGTCTGCGGACTGATATCGTCGCTCCTCATATCCTCGGTCGGAACGACGGGCTTTTCGGTGATCCCGCTCGTTTATATGCTTACCGGATATATAAGCGGACTGCTCAGCCGCTACTACCTCAGACAAAACGCCGTGATACGGCTTATATATCAGCTTTGCGCGGGATTTCTGCGCGCGGCGGCGACTCTTATGATGCTGCATGCGCATATGGCGCACTTTACATTCACCGAGGTGCTCACGGGAACGCTTCTTCCGGAGTATTTTTCGACTCTCGCCGTCTCGCCGCTCGTTCAGGCGGCGGTCTGGATATCGCTGAAAGCCTTCCACAGAACCCGTGCCGAGCGCACCGATACGCCTTCCGATTTATGATCGGATAAATTTAAGAAAGGAAGTCCCGCGGGACAAATAACGTATAATGAAAAAACGCGAACATCTCGGACGGTATATCGCGCTTGCGGGGATATTCCTTCTCGTTTGCCTCATATATATAGGCAGGCTCGTGAATCTGCAGATCGCGGGTCAGGATTACTATACGATGACCTCCGGAAGCAAAACAAGCACGAGAACCGTTACGATACAGGCGCTGCGCGGTCAGATCTACGACAGAAACGGCGTCGCGCTTGTCACGAACAAGTATTCGTACGACGTCAGCTTTGAAGCGACGACGTTGCCCGCGAAGAATGCGGATAAGAATCCGCTCATCATGTCGGTGATCACGCGGGTGCGCGATTTCGGCGCGGAATATGATACGCCCGAGGGTCCGTTCACGCTCGAGCGGAACGGGGAAAAGTTCGTCTTTTCGTGGAATACGTCCTATCTTTATAAGGATGACGGATCGTATACCGTTTATGCGTCGCGCCTGATGAGGCTGCTCGACGATCTCGGCGCGAAATTCCCGAAAAATCCCCAGACGCAGACGGAGAACGAAGAGGAAACCACACCCGACCGCGATATTCCGCTGCCGGAGGCGGACGACTGCGCCGCGCTTCTCCTGAAGCGGTACGGACTTACCTATACGGAGAAGAAAAAGACGTACTACACATATAACGCGGAAGAGACGAGGGAGCTTTTCTGCTTCCGCCTTGACATGGAGCTCAGAAATTTCGCGCCGCTGAATCCGTATCTTATCGCCGAGGACGCCCCGCTTGAGCTTATCACTCTGCTTTCGGAGGGAAGTTCGCGCGGCATCTCCGTAAAAACGAACGTCGAGAGAGTCTACGGCGTTCCGGGATACGCAAGCCATATCCTCGGACGGGTCGGCAAGATACAGCCCGACAAGACCGAATATTACGATTCGCTCGGATATTCGCTCGATGCGATAGTCGGCGTTTCCGGCGTGGAAAAGGCATTCGAGGATCAGCTGCGCGGAGTCGACGGACAGCTCACTGTCGTCGAAGATTCCGAGGGAAACGTGATCGACGAATATGTTTCGAAGGAGCCGATCGCGGGCAACGACGTGTACCTCACGATCGATATAGAGTATCAGAAGATCGTCGAGGACTCGCTTGACGCGAATATCGCATATATCCGCGCGCTGGCGGAGGATAAAGAGGGCGAGCTGGACGGCGAGGATGCGCGCGCCGGCGCGTTCACGGTCATGAACATAAAAACGGGCGCCGTGCTTGCCGTCGCGTCCAATCCGACGTTCGATCTTTCGACCTTCGACGAGGATTACGCTTCGCTTTCGAAGAATTCCTCTTCGCCTCTGTTCAACCGTGCGCTGAACGGCGCGTATACTCCCGGATCGGTATTTAAGCCGGGGGTCGCGGTCGCCGCGCTCAACGAAGGAATAATCACGCCTTATACGGAAATAATGGACGAAGGCGTGTACAGATATTATGAGGAGACGGGGTTCGCACCGCGATGCTGGATAAACCTGATGTTCGGTTCGAGTCACGGTCTGCTCAACGTCACCGAGGCTATACAGGTGTCGTGCAACTGCTTCTTCTATGAGGTAGGACGCCGCCTCGGAATCGAGAAAATGAACGAATACTGCAAGGGCTACGGCCTCGGCGAGCATACGGGCATCGAGCTTGACGAGGCGGTCGGAACGCTCGGCGGTCCCGAATACCGCATAGAGCACGGGCTGAACGCATGGAGCCCCGGAGATACCGTTCAGGCGGCGATCGGTCAGATGGATAATACGTTCACGCCGCTTCAGCTTTCCTGCTATATCTCAACTCTCGTGAACGGCGGAACAAGATACGGCGCGCACATTCTTCAGGACGTGCGTTCCCACGCGACCGGGGCGATAATCTATAAGGTGCAGACTGAAGCACTGAATAAAATGATGCTTTCCGACGAGGCGGTCTCCGTCGTGCTTAACGCGATGAAGAACGTTACCGAGGATACGGGATCGGCGGCAAGGCTGTTCACCGGATACCCTCTTGCGGTCGGCGGAAAGACGGGAACCGCGCAGGTTTCCGAGAACAAGTCGGCAAACGCAGTGTTTACGGCGTTCGCCCCGTTTGATGATCCGGAGATCGTAGGAACTACGGTGATCGAGCAGGGCGCGGGCGGTACTGACGCGGGATATGCCGTGCGCGACGTGTTCACGCACTATTTCAACCTTGATTTCAAGGACGCATACGACGAATTCCGTGACAGATACCTTGAGGAGCGCGGCGCGATCACAAACAGCCCGAACGCCAAGGATCCGAAAGCCGAGGAAAACGCGAACGGCACAGCCGGAGAAAATGATGAGAAGGGCTGATATGGCTGATAAAAAAGTAAACATCCGAAAGGCAAAGATGTCCGCCGATGCGGGCATCTCGCCGGAGGCAAAAGCTTTGGGACACTCCCGGACTGACGACGGCGCACAGCCGAAGAATACGCCCGCCGCATCGGAGAATGCCGAAAAGCTCCGCGCGCTTGCCATGTTCTGCGCCGAAGAGCTTGAAAAGCTTTACCCGGACGCGCGCTGCTCGCTTGACTACGGCGGCGATCCGTGGAGGCTTCTCGTTATGGCGCGGCTCAGCGCGCAGTGTACCGACGAGAGGGTGAACGTCGTCTGCCGCGAGCTTTTCGCGCGCTTCGGCACCGCCGCAGAGATGGCGGAGGCACCGCTTTCCGAGATAGAGGATGTCGTAAGACCGTGCGGGCTTTTCAGAATGAAAGCGTCATCGATTAAGGCGATGTCGGAAAAGCTCGTCCGGGAATACGGCGGCGAGATCCCGTGCGATATAGACGAGCTGCTCTCGTTCCCCGGCGTTGGCAGAAAGATCGCAAATCTCGTGCTCGGGGACGTGTACGGGCTCGGCGGAATTGTCGCCGATACGCATTTTATGCGGATATGCGGAAAGATCGGCTTTTACGAAGAGGGGCTGCGCGATCCGTCGCGGGTCGAGCGGATAATGGATCCGCTGATCCCGCGGGATATGCAGAGCGATTTCTGCCATCGGGCGGTGCTCTTCGGCAGGGATATCTGCAAAGCGCGCGGATGCGAGTGTGACCGCTGTCCGCTTGCCGGACGGTGCAGAGAAGGCTTAAAGCGCGAAAAGGATGATCGCGCGACCGCGCAGAACGAGCGGAAATGACGCATCCCGCACGGCGTAAGTCGGACGGTGACGCGACTGAAAGCCGGACCGAAAGCCCGATGCGCCGATGACGCGAAAGTGCGGAGAAGCGCGTGCGAACGGATACTCGGATTTCGCTTCCCGTGCGATTCGTGCCGGGCAGCACACTTTAGCGCTTTGTCGGAGTGTGCCGTGCGGCGGATTGCCGATTGTGATTCGATCCGTGTGATGCAAAGCCGCAGAAAGGATAAGTATGTCTGAAAATTATACGCAGACCGTCGCCGCCGTATCAACACCTCACGGACGCGGCGGCGTTGCAATGATAAGAATAAGCGGACCGGACAGCGCCGAGATTATTGACCGCGTGTTTGTCCCCGCAGGAAAGGCAAGTCCCGCCGCCGCGCCGAGACGCGCGGTGTACGGGAGGATTGTTTCCGGGAAGACGACCGTTGATTCAGGAATATGTACGTTTTTCGCCGCTCCCGCTTCCTATACGGGCGAGGATATGGCGGAGATCACCTGCCACGGCGGAGTTTACGTTACCTCGGCGGTGCTTGAGGCGGTGTTCGCCGCGGGCGCGCATCCCGCTGCGGCGGGAGAATTCACGCGGCGCGCGTTTATCTCGGGAAAGCTTACGCTTTCGGAGGCTGAGGCGGTCGGAATGCTGATCGATGCGGATACCGCGGAGAGAGCCTCGCTTGCATCCTCTGCCGAGCGCGGACTTCTGTCTGCCGCCGTCACCGAAGCCGCCGATATGATATCCGGCGCGCTGTCTCAGCTTTATGCCGCGATAGACTACCCCGATGAGGATATCGGCGAGATATCGGAAAGCGATCTTGCGGATATTTTCGATTCCGCAGGAGAAAAGCTGAAAGCACTGTCCGCCACATACCGACGGGGCAGCGCGATCGCCGCGGGAGTTCCGTGCGCGATAATCGGACGCCCGAACGGCGGGAAAAGCTCGCTTTACAACAGGCTCTGCGGCGAAGAGCGCGCGATAGTCACGGATATTGCGGGAACGACGAGGGACATTCTGCGCGAAACGGTGTCGTTCGCCGGCGTGACGCTTCTTCTCTCCGATACCGCGGGACTGAGGGATTCGACCGACAGAGTCGAGGCGATCGGCGTCGAGCGTGCGCTCGACTGCGCGGATTCATCGTCGCTTGTTTTTTTCGTCTACGATCTCTCCGACTCTCTTTCCGATGAGGAAAAGATTTTCGCGCGCGATTTCGTGAAAGATCATCCGTCGTGCCCGACGGTCGCGGTGCTCAATAAGAACGATCTCTCGCGCATGATGAGCGCGGAGGATGAAGAATTTGTCAGAGCACTTCACAGAAAAACGGTCGGCATATCGGCGCGCTCCGGCGAGGGCATGGACGGACTCGAACGCGCGGTTGAAGAGCTTTTTGATTCCGGCGAGGCGGACATTTCCGACCGCGCCATGATCTGGAACGCGCAGCAGAAGGCGGCGCTCGACCGTGCCTCGGAGGCTCTCGCCTGCGCGATAGGCGCGCTTCGCTCGGGTGAACTGCCGGATGCCGCCTGCTCGAGCGCGGAGGAAGCGCTCGGCGAGATACTCAGCATAGACGGTCGCGGTGTCTCCGAGGAAATCGTCTCCGGAATATTCGCGCGCTTCTGCGTCGGGAAATAACGGGCAGATTACCGATGACGCCCCGGATCACGCGGGCGCAGGACTTGTTCGGCATAGCCTCACGCGCGAATTTCCGCGCCGACGGCGGAGTATGAAACAGCGACACAGAGACCGTTTTGCACTCGGACAGCTTTCGCATTGACCGCGACGCGCTTTCCCGAGGAGCGCTTTATAAAATGCGGATCTGGAAAACGACAAGGTTTTTTCATAAACGAAAGGAAAAATACATGAAACAGAAAGTGGATTTCACGCTGAAGCTTGATGCTGCACTGCTCGAAAAGGCGGAGGCTCTTGCACAGATAGAGGGGCAGAGCACGAACAACATGATCGCCGGACTTATCCGCTCGGCGGTCGCATATCATGAGCGTGTTCACGGAAAGATAGATACATCCTCCGCAAAGAAAATATAAAACGACTTTTCCGAAAGGATTTACGACCGTGAAAAAGACACTGCTTTGCATTTTGCTCAGCACCGCATTTCTCCTTTGCGCCGCACTGATCTCATATGCGGAGGAGACGGCGGCAAAGGAGCTTACCGGGACACTCGAATTTTACAGCTGGGATACCGCCGACACCTCGCCGCTCACCGATTCAAACGAGGGAAGCTGCGCGACGATCGGCTATACCGGGTCGCTGACGATTACCTCGCAGGAGCCGATCGCTTCTCTTTACGTCGAATTTTATCTCGAGCCGAAGCCGTGGACCCTCAAAGCGAACGGCAAGGAGTGCGACCGCGGTCGGGATTCGTTCCTTCATGAGTATGTGGACGTCGCCTCCCTCACCGGAGAATCAAAAGAGATCGTGATGACCTTCCCGAAGGGAGCGTCGATCTCGGAGATCCGCGCGTTCACCGCCGGAAAGCTGCCGGACGATCTTCAGGTGTGGGATAAGCCGTGCGAAAAAGCGGATCTGCTTCTGTTTTCGTCTCACAGCGACGACGAACAGCTTTTCTTTGCCGGAGTGCTCCCGTATTCGGTGGATTACGGCGCGGCGGTGCAGGTCGTCTATTTCTGTGAGCATACGAATACGCCCGTCCGACCGCATGAGCAGCTTAACGGACTTTGGGCGGCGGGCATCAGAAATTACCCCGTGATCGGCATATTTCCCGACCTCTATTCGGAATCCCGCGAGGGCGGAATGCAGGTGTTTGCAAACGCAGGATACGGCTACGACGATTTCCTCGAATGGCAGGTCGAAAATCTCCGCAGATTCAAGCCGCAGGTCGTCATCGGGCATGACGCCGCCGGCGAATACGGTCACGGTACGCATATCATAAATTCGGAAACACTGCGCGACGCGGTGTCTGCCGCGGCTGATGCGGAAAATTTTCCGTACTCTGCGGCTCAGTACGGCGTGTGGGATACGCCTAAGCTTTACCTTCACCTTTGGGCGGAAAACGAGATTGTCATGGATTTCGATCAGCCGCTTGAGCATTTCGGCGGAAAGACCGCATACGAAATGAGCAACGCCGGATACGAGTGCCACGTCAGCCAGCATTGGACATGGTTTACCGAATGGATGCGCGGCACGGCGAACGCTCCGATAACCAAAGCATCGCAGATAACGAAATACAGCCCGTGCCGCTACGGACTCTGGAGAACCACCGTCGGCGCGGATACCAAGGCGGATTTCTTCGACAATATCGAGCTGTACAGCATTCAGCAGGCAAAGCAGGACGCGCTGACCGAAACAGCCGAGCCGCAGCCAACCGACGCGCCTGATACACAAACGTCAGCGCAGGGAAGCATCTCGCAGGATACCGCCCCGAAGAAGGATTCGAAAATTACGCTCGTGCTTGCAGTTGCGGCAGTGGCGATCATCGTTTTGTGCGCGGTGTGCGCCGCAGTCGGAAAACCGAAGAAGAACAGGATGCGCAGCAGCGTTCGGACGCGCGCCGCAGAGTCAAACGAGAGATCGCATCTCGAAGCCGAAAAGCTCCGTGAAGCGAGAGCCGCGCAAATGCGGCGTATTCAGGAGAGTAAAAAGGCGAACAGCGTGAATCGGCAGAGCTGCCCGGGAAATACGCAGACGCGCCGTCCCCCTGCCGCCGAAGGCGGGCAGGGCAGCACGCCGTCGGCAAAACCGCAGCAGCGCAGAACTGTCCCCGCAGATTCGCCCCATAAGGAAAGCACTTCCGTAAAGGAAGCGGCGCCGACGGCGCGCCGGAGTCCGCAGACTCAGACGGCGCGCAGCGTGCAGGGAAGCGCTGACACCCGACGGACGGTGCAGAACGTGCAGAACGAAAATCGGCGCACCGTGCAGAACGGACGCAGAAACACACAGGGCGGGGACATTTCGAAAAAGAAGCCGATCAGCCATACCAAACCGGGGGATACCGTATACGACAATCGTGATTGAGGAGGCATTGCTTTGCTTACGACCGCTTATTCGACAGGGCTTTTCGGGATCGACGGCTATATTGTGACGGTCGAATGCTCGTTTTCCGAAAATCTTCCGTATTTTGAGATAGTCGGACTTCCCGATAATGCCGTGCGCGAATCGAAAAGAAGACTTGTCGCGGCAAGCGAAAACAGTGCGAGAGCGCTTCCGGAGGCGGAGTTCATAATAAACCTCGCGCCCGCGGACCGGCGAAAGGAGGGCTCGTCTCTTGATCTTGCGATGATCGCCGCGATATGGAAGGCGTGCGGGATACTTCCGCCGGATACCGACCTTTCGGACAGCGTGCTCATCGGCGAGCTTTCCTTCTCTGGAGAGCTGCGCCCCATTCGCGGCGTCCTCAGCCGCACGCTCTGCGCGCGCGACGCGGGATTCAAAAAGGTGTTCGTTCCCGCGCGGAACGCAGCCGAGGCGGCAGCGGTCGGCGGAGTTTCGGTATACCCGGTGGACAACCTTGATTCGTTCTTTCGCCACCTCACGGGAGTGAAAACGATCGCCGCCGCCGAATTTACGGAGCCCGACTTTTCCGCGCCTCCCTCGGACGGCGCGGACTTCTCCGAGATCAAGGGACAGGAACGCGCGCGCCGCGCAATGGAGATCGCGGCGGCAGGCGGTCATAATATACTTATGGTCGGTCCTCCCGGCACGGGAAAATCGATGCTTGCAAAACGCCTTCCGACAATAATGCCTCGGATGAGCTTTGAGGAATCCGTCGAGGTCACGAAGATACATTCCGCATCGGGTACTCTCGATTCCGAATCCGGGCTTGTGACCGTTAGACCGTTCCGTTCACCGCACCACACAATGTCTGCGCCCGCGCTTGTCGGCGGAGGCGCGATCCCGATGCCCGGCGAGATATCCCTCGCCTCCGGCGGCGTTCTCTTCCTCGACGAGCTGCCCGAATTCAATAAGGCGGTTACCGAGTCCATGCGTCAGCCGCTCGAGGACGGACAGGTTACGATAACCCGCGCGGCGGGTCGCGTCACATACCCGAGCCGGTTCATGCTTGTCTGCGCGATGAACCCGTGCCGATGCGGATACTACGGCTCTGGAATCAGAGAATGTACCTGCCGCCGTGAGGATATCAAAAAATATCTCTCCAAAATAAGCGGACCGCTGCTCGACAGAATCGACATACAGGTCGAGCTGCCCGCACTTTCCTTCGATGAGCTGACAAGGGAGGAAAAATCCGAATCCTCCGCGCAGATACGCGCGAGAGTTGAAGACGCGCGCGCTCTTGCGATTCGCAGAATGGGGTCTGCTTCGGCGTGCAACGCAGCGATGACGCGAAGCGAAATACGCGAGTTCTGCGCGGTGGGCGATGCCTCGCTCAGACTTCTTAAAACCGCATTCGAAAAGATGAATCTGTCCGCGCGCGGGTATGACCGTGTGCTCCGCGTCGCACGCACGGTTGCCGATCTTGCGCATTCGGAGTCGATAGAGCCTCAGCATGTCGCCGAGGCGATACAGCTCAGATCGCTCGACAAAAAGTATTTCGGGATCTGAAAAACGCTTTTCCACCGATTGGAAACCTGCGTGTAACAAAAAATACATATTTGAAATCCCAAATGTGGAATATGCACAAAAAGCACCGATGTGCAACACGACGGAAAATATCGTCGGATATCAACACTGTTCGACCTCCGACCTGTAGAAAAACCTGTTCAAACTGTTGAAAACCCTGAAAATCAAGAACCTTTTCAACAGACACTATGGCACAGCCTGTTCAAAACCCTGCCGAAACTGCGGATTTTTCGCCGCTCATCCATTTCAGCCTGTAGAAAATGAATTTTTTCGCAAAAACTCTTGACACCAAATTGTACAATTGCCTATCATGACAGTGAGCTGAAAATAAATCAAAATGTGAACAAAATTCGCCAAAAAATGGATTGTTACCCCAAAATTACACAATAACAGACATAAAAAAGCCGCGCCCCGGCAAACCCCGGCGTGGTCAGCCTGCCCGGCGCGGCGCGTTCGCTACAGCGAGCGCCGATATTAGTATATTCCCGAAAGCGTAAAGGTTATACCGTACTGGTGCAATTTGCGAAAGTGCTTTCGGATTTTGTTCGCTCCTCGACAGTGTGCGCTGAGCCCCGCGCTCATCTGCGGACGATTTGAAAACGGCGGCGAGGCATGATGCCTCCGACATGCGCACCCATGCGTAGGCGAAACACCGCCGCCGATCTATTACGGACGTAAAATTCCGCATATGCCGGACAGAAAGGGAGCTTTCCGCGCGAAAGCCAAGGTATATAATAATGAAGATTTCATCGGCACAGATTGTGTGCGTCGGAACCGAGCTTCTTCTCGGGGATATTGTAAACACAAACGAAGCGTATATCGCGGCAAGACTGCGCGAGCTCGGCGTGCCGCTTTATCGCAGCACATCTGTGGGAGACAACCCGGAACGGCTGAAGGCGGTGCTCGGAGAGGCCATCGCTTCCTTCGACCTTGTTATAACCACCGGCGGGCTCGGACCGACCAACGACGACCTCACAAAGGAAACGGTTGCCGATCTTCTCGGTCTTGTGCTCGTTCATGACGCGGAGGCGGAGGAGAACATCCGCGCCCGCCTGCGCGGCAGACCGATGAGCCCCGGAAATCTCAAGCAGGCGCAGCTTCCGCAGGGAGCGCGCGTGCTGTACAATTCATGCGGCACCGCGCCCGGCGCGATAATCGAGAAGGATTCGTGTGCGGTCGTGATGCTGCCCGGCGTGCCCCACGAAATGCGCGAAATGTTTTTGCACAGCGTGATCCCGTATATAAAGGAGCGGTCGGATGCGATCATACGCAGCCGCAATCTTTACGTTTGCGGAATGGGGGAGAGCCGCGTGGATGAGGTGCTCGGCGAGCTGACATCGGGCGCAAATCCGACTCTCGCACCGTACTGCAAGAGCGGCGAAACAAGACTGAGAATCAGCGCAAGAGCGCAGAGCGAAGCGGAGGCGGCGGAAATGATCGCGTCGCTTGAGGCGCGCGTGAGGGAGACCGAGGTCGGCGAACACATATATTTCGCATCGGACGGCATAGAAAACGGAGCATACGAAAGCTGCGCATACGCGGGATTTCGAACCCTTGCGGATTCGGGGCGGACGGTAGCATTCGCCGAGAGCATAACGGGAGGACTTTGCGCAAAGATGCTCTCTGACATACCCGGCGCGTCCGCAGTCCTACGCGGCAGCGCGGTCACATACGCTACGGATACGAAAACATCGATCCTCGGCGTGGACGCGGAGACTGTCGAAAAATACGGCGTGGTGAGCGAACAGACCGCGGCTGAGATGGCGCGCGGCGCGCGGGAGCGCTTCGGCTCGGATATCGCCGTCTCCACAACGGGGATCGCCGATTCGTCTCCTTACGGTGACGGACGCGGGATTGAACCCGGCACGGTCTGCATAGGATTTGCCGACGGCGCGCGCTGCGCGGCGATGACGGTGCAGTTCGGATCGCTTCACACAAGGGAGTACGTCAGAGCGCTTGCGGCGGGGCGCGTCATGCACCTCATCTGCGGATTCTTCACGGACGATCTGCACACGCCCGACGGACTGCATATCCGATAATCGCACGGCGCATCTGCCGCAGAGACAAAACCGAAAAGGAGGATCGGAAGATCCTCCTTTTTTGCGTGAAAACAAATGTGAATAAACTACTTAGCAGCTCAATATGTTTTTCGATTATAGCTAAAATCTCGACAAAATAATTGATCTTATTCAAAGATATGATAATAATGATAACAGAAGTAAAGGGCTAAATAAAAAGCAGGCGGGCACGGTAAACTGCTTTGCGGGCGAAAAAAGAGCATTAAATTCACCTGCCGCCGCATTCATGCCAGACTCCTGAAAATTTTTCAAAAAATATTTTCAACACTGCAGCATAATCCGAATTTTTTCGGTATTATATAGTGAAAGCAAAAACATATCCATAAATTCCTGAATTTCGAAAGGAG
>OLOU01000349.1_pt1 | contig 41734 bp, 41 predicted proteins | sample 1672101 | NCBI WGS metagenome assembly OLOU01 (sample SAMEA3136645, study PRJEB25190) | human gut metagenome | biome: human gut; feature: human-associated habitat; material: faeces | place: Austria | collected 2013
AACGCCCTGCCGAGGTATACTATCCGGTAATGCTTCTGGATGCAGCCAGAGCAGCCGCATAATATAAAAATCCGGGAGATGCTTCACACATTTTCCATGTAACCCGTCAACATATCAGTTCATTATAAAAATATCAAATTTTTGTCTTGACAACTGAGCCATTATAGTCGTTTTTATTCATTTCTTTGTCGATTAACATTTTCCATAATTTGTTGTAACTGATTCGCATAATCAACCTCCTTGCTTTACAACCCAAAATCAAAAGATTCTTCTTGCTGCTTTTCTGTGAGATAGTTTTTCAAGAGTTCTACATCTTTGCTGATATCTCTTGGTCTGATTCGGTTGATAACCTTTTCTTCAACCTCTGGAGTCCAGTAGATTTTCAATCTTTCCCTGGCTCTCGTGATAGCAGTGTAAAAGATATTGTGTGTTACAAGTTCCTCAACCTCGTCAGTAATAACTATCTTTACAGAGTCGTATTCAAGACCTTGTGCTTTATGAATGGATACTGAGTAAGCAATCTGGAATGGTACAACAGTGAGTGAAGTATTTTCATCTCCATCTTCATCAGCACTCTTTAATTTGTGTACGTAAAACCTGACTAACGATTTTTCTTCGCTTTCCCAACATTCAAGTAGTTCGAGATTAATACGCCAGAGATCACTTTCATCCACCACCTTGGGTATATCAACATCAAACTGAATGCGTTCTTCATGAGTATCCGGGTCTAGGATTTCAATTCCTTTTATGATTCCCTTCATGTTGTTGTGTATGACAGGGAAGAACCTATCTGAATCAAGGAAGAGAATCGGATCTCCGACTTTGTATTGTTGAATGTCCCATTGAACTGCAGGGTTAGGATTACTTTCCTGTAAGAATCGATTGATGTTGTTAATTCCGTATAAACCGTCATAATTCAGACAGAGGATAGCCTCTCCAGGGTCAAGTGAAGAGAGTAGGGTTTCATCCACTTTTAAGGAATAACTTTCTCGCTCGATGACTTCCTTTGCAGTATCATCCATTTGTCTAACCTTATCCCACAGTTCAAGCAGTCGTTCATCCTTGGTTCGATGAGGCTGGGTAAGTTCAAATACAGCACTTTCTGGTAAAAAAGATTTGAGTACCGAGAACCAGTTTCCAAACTGAATAGCATCAATCTGATAAGTATCTCCAACCAGTAAAAGCATTTCAAATTTTGCCTTTTGAAGTACCTCAACCATATCTTTATTGCTAACTGTGCTGCATTCATCGATAACTAATAATTTATATTCAGCAGAAAAGCCTTGTCGCTTAAAACTTTCAATTGTTGAAAAAGTAGTATTTTCAGCATCAATCTTTCGCATCAAGTTCTCTTTGGCAGGATTTGTTTGCGTAAGGTATAATTTAGGTTCGTCTTTCAAGTAGTGAGAAACGTGATTTATTAGTGTAGATTTGCCCACACCTGCAGAACCATATATCACACCAACTTTTGATTCCGAAAATATACGGCTGATGATGTCTTTCTTTTCATCGCAGTCAATTACGTAATCATCAAACAGCAGCCAAACTTCAACATCGGTACTATAGTTCTCAATACCTGATTCTGCTAATTCTTGTAATCTCTCAATTACTTTGCAGGTATCAAGCTTGTAATCGTTTATAAATACTTGATTGTGTTCAAGTATTAAATCACTTTCGGGTCTGTGTCCTGAATAAAGGCTATCGTTATACTGTTCGATGAGCCTTGGATAATCAGGAAAACTACCTAGTTCATTAACATCAGTAAAGAGCTGTCCTCTACCTTCAGTGTTATTTCTTATATACCTTGCGAACAATTCCGGGCGTTTGTCTTTACATGGAATACAATCAAAAACAGCACTTAACTTTGGATTATGACCAACTGGAGATCTGTTAAATGGTAAAGAATCAAACTGCCTACAACCGTTTGATAAGTACAAATTTGAAAGGTGGCTGTTTCCGGCGTGTATCCGTTCTTCATAGTAGTTGCTATAGTATCCGTCCGAATATTGGCCTTTAATAATAACGTTGTTCATGTTGTAAAGCAGATATCGTAGCACGTTTTTACCACTTCGGCCTTTTCGTATAAGCTTTCTGCATTCATCTAAAATTGGAATAAACACAGTAGATTTTAGGTTGTTTTTCCATTCGAGAGTAATCCTATCATAAGCTTTATCAGGAAAGTCCATTAGAGCAGTCAAAGTGTATTTTGTTCTGGTAAGGAACTCACAGATTAAGCGTTGCTCTGGATACGGTACTCTTTTTTTCTCTCCTTTTATCAGTTTGATAAAATTTTGAAATTCACAGTCACGAATGGATATCTCCCAGCCGTCAATAATGATGATAGGCATTGTCTTTCCTAATATCTCGATAGTCTCATATATGAGATGAAACTTTGATGCGTAATTGCTTTTGATTGGAAGTTTAGTAAAAGCAATTACTCTGTTAGATTTGGACTTGTTTTTTCTATCATCTATCGGTGTAAAAGTGATTTCATAATATATGTGTCTGTTTACAAACAGCGGTTTGATTTTCTGAATATAATATTTGCCATTCTTTTCAGCTTTGAACTCCACAGGATACTGTTCTATTTTTTCAGAAATCTTTTTATAGTATTCCTGTAAGGTATCATCTAAATGAAGAGGGAACTTATCTAAATTATGCAGTATCTCAATACCAAAGTAGTGCCAGATAAGATTCTTCGCTTCTAGCAGGTATTGGTAATACTTAAGCATTAATCGTTCGGAGCCGTCTTCATCCAATGTATATTGTGTGGTGACTACTTCCAGGTAATTATGGAATTTATATAAAGTGTACAGTTCACTGTTTATCTGTGCAAACTCTGTGGCCTTTGCTATGTTTTCGGCAGTGATAGGTATTTCTCTGCTATTGGCATAAAACTTGAGCATGATGTGATTTACGAACTTTGTCAGCTGCTCTAAAATGTCTTGAGAAATAGCACCACGAGAATTGTTTTCTATTTCATCTAAATGTCTACATATGACGTTGTCTATTTTACGGATGGATTCATCAATCGATGGCATCAACATCCTCCTTTCCGATTATTAATATTCTCCATCATCCCAATCATCTATAAATGCATCATACGGAAATGTTCCGGCAAACTGATTGGGATGAAGCTTTACATACAAATTGCGTATTTTGGTTCTGGAACTTCCCGAAAAAGGAGTTGCAGAGCCACTGACTAAAAAGCTGTTGCTTATATTGTTTAATTCGCTAAGTAAACCAAAAACATACGATTTTAAAGATGGATCAGCAAATGTATCTGCTTTTGACATCCATTTAGTTTCATACAAGTCTTTTATTTTACAAGGCAGAGTCATGTCGATTAATGATGCAGCATAGTTTTCTCCAATGAGAGTAACCATGATTTCGTCATAATCTGCTGTGAATTCTTGAAGTAGTAAGTTGTCTTCAGAAGAATAGGGGGATTCATCTGCCTGTTCTTCAGGAAGCTGAATGCGTGTTGTTCCGGCAGTATTGTTCCCATCTAATCCATTTACCATGTTGCTTACTGCGTTACCCAACGCATCGGCTACTGCCCGTCCAGATGCCAGTATCTTCTCTTCAAGAATATCATGTGAGGTTTTATCAGCACTCTTCGGAGTGCTTTTTTCTTTGCCTGCAGCCTCTCGCAAGATTTCCAAAAACAAGTCTGTAATCTTAAGTGAAGCATTTACAAAGTTAATATCAGGAATATCATCCTTGAATTCATCAGCAAGCAGCTGTGCAGTTGTTTCTCCGAAACCTTCAAGGTATGAAGGGAATTCATCGTCATCACTTAAGTTTGCTAATATAAGAGCGGCAACCTTTGAAATACTTGTATTGCCATTGAAATATGCCTTGAAAGTATCTTGGCTAGTGCCTGCTAATAATTCTGGTCCACTTTCATTCATCATGGCTTCAAAAATAGTCTTCGTAAAGATCTTGGTATTGCTTTTTCCACCAATTACACTCTTTAGTTTCTTTGCAAAAACCTTAAATTCCATAGTTCCACCACCGTAATCATCTATTAATACCCAAGCCTACCCGTGGCTACCGAGTTCTACCTACCCACTTATCTATAATGGGAAGTGTAGAAAGCAAACAGCGAGTGCTTGCTACTTGTGAGGCTGTACTGGGAAATTGGTTTAAAAACTATTATATCAGAAATAGATGTAAAAATCTACACTTTCACAAATTGTTAATATGTGTTCGCAGAGAAAATTCATTATTACGATAAAATTTGCTTTCACTCTGACATTTAGTTGAGTTCATTCAGTGGATTCAATTAAGTGCCAGAGGCACTTAAAAAATAATATCACAAGGCCTGATTAGCTATAAGGGCATTGGGATACAGATATCAGCACTAACACAGGATAACCTGTGAAAAGTGCGGTAGAAGTACCCTTTTTTCCTTATGCTTTTTTCAGGCACTTTATGGGTCGGTACTTCTAAAGCACCGGCTCTATTTGTTTCCTATGCCCTTCTGCAAGAACCAGGCAGAAAGGCAGGAAGCTATGAAGATTAAGATTCGTTACGAGAACGAGTATCAGACACTTGAGGTCGAAAACATGGAATTGGAGAAATGGTTAAATGTTTCCATTTCAGAAGAAGAAAGTCAGGAAGACTACGAAAAGAGAATCCAAGATGTAATCGAAGAGAGATTTAACAGATCCGATTACAACAGCTGGCACAAGCATGACCGTCATACTGGCAACGCTTATATGAAGAGCAAGGACGGGACAGTTGAGGTCAACACAGAAGAGGCAATCATGTTCAGAGCGGCTGATAAGTCAGCCTTTAACATTTCTATTGATGGCATATATAACCAGCTTGAATACGAAGAATGCCGTGAAACATTGAGAAGTCTTCTTAAACCTGCAGTAGCAGATATGGTTATTGCCATTGCACTAGACGGATACACCGTTGGCGAGTATGCAGCCTCAATCGATGAGGATGCCAACAATGTCAGTCATCGTTATAGACGTGCAATCAACAAATTAAAAAAAGTTTTTTCAAAAATGTCCTTTTAACCCTTCTCCCAAGGCTACCAGGTAGGAGGGTGACACCTCCGAGAAATTAATTTAAGGAGGTAATTCGCATGGAATTACAAGTATTTAACAGCACAGAGTTTGGCTCTGTAAGAACAGCAACTGTAAACGGTGAGGTTATGTTTGTCGGTAAAGATATAGCAGACATCCTCGGGTACCAAAACGGTAGTCGAGATATTAACTGTCATGTAGATGAAGAGGACAGACATAAGGCCATGCTCTTTGATGGTAACCAGGATAAGGAAACCATCATTATCAATGAGTCAGGTCTTTACAGTCTTATCCTTTCAAGCAAGATGCCTAATGCGAAGAAGTTCAAACATTGGGTAACTGCAGAGGTTCTTCCGGCTATCCGTAAGCATGGAATGTATGCCATCGATGAGATTTTGGAAAATCCTGATCTTGCGATTGCAGCACTTACACAGCTTAAGGAAGAGCGTGAGAGAAGAAAACAGCTTGAATGTCAGACGCTTATTCAGCGTCGGCAGATTGCAGAGATGCAGCCAAAGGCAAGTTATTACGATTTGATTTTACAGAACAAAAACACAGTTCCTATTACACAGATTGCAAAGGACTACGGTATGAGCGGTCGCAAGTTCAATGAACTTCTTCATGAACTTGGGGTTCAGTACAAGTTCAGAAAGACATGGCTTTTATATCAGCAGTATGCAAAATGTGGATATACACAGTCCCGCACTTACGCAATTGATGAGAATAGAAGTGTGATGCACACCTATTGGACGCAGAAGGGCAGACTGTTCCTTTATGATTTTCTGAGAAATGAAGGTATCTTACCAGTTATTGAACAAGAGGATTAAAAGATATGGGCATTGATAAGTTTAATCATGAGGGTTATTCCGACCTGACTACATATGAGGCTCTTACCAATATCCATCGTGAAGAAATGGCAGCTGATAAAAAGGCTGCCTATCTTCCGTTGGTATATGTTTGCAGTCCGTATGCAGGTGATATCGAGAATAATGTAAAGAATGCAAAACGATACAGCAGATTTGCCGTAGAGAATCATGCAATTCCAGCAACACCACATCTTCTCTATCCACAGTTTATGAATGATTGCAAATGTAACATTGATTCCTGCCAGAATACGAGCAGGTAATCGAATATCAAAGGAAGAGAACAAACCCAAATTACGAGTCGCAGCGTACTGTCGAGTCAGTACTGACAGCGATGAACAGTCGGGAAGTTATGAAGTGCAGGTTCAGCACTACACAGAATATATTGAAAGAAACCAGGAATGGGAACTTGCCGGAATCTATACGGATGATGGAATTTCCGGCACTAATACTAAGAAGAGAGAAGGTTTTAATGAGATGATCGATGACTGCATGGCAGGGAAAATCGATATGATTATTACAAAGTCCATCAGCCGTTTCGCAAGAAATACCATAGACTGTTTAAAGTGTGTGAGACAACTGAGAGAAAAAACATAGCCATTATATTCGAAAAAGAAAATATCAATACGTTAGAAGCGTCCGGAGAACTGCTACTTACCATCATGGTTTCACTGGCACAGCAGGAATCAGCATCTTTATCACAGAATGTAAAGCTAGGACTTCAGTTCCGATACCAGGAAGGTAAGGCAGTGGTGAACCACAAGCATTTCCTTGGATATACGAAGGATGGCAAAGGAAACTTGATTGTCGATAAAAGAAGCGAAGGTTGTAAAACGAATTTTCCGAGAGTATTTGGAAGGGGCAAGCTTTAGAAATATCGCAATGGGGCTAGTACGAGATCATATTAAAACCGGAGGAAAACGTTACAAGTGGCATATGAGCACGGTTCGTGGAATCCTTTCAAATGAGAAATACATTGGTGATGCACTTTTGCAGAAGACCATCACAACAGATTTTATCGAAAAAACAAGAATTATAAACGATGGAACGGTTCCCCAGTATTATGTAAAAAACAGTCAGGAAGCAATCATACCGAGAGATGTATTCATCCAGGTTCAAGAAGAAATGCTAAGAAGAGCCAATATGACAAGAGGAAGAGATGGGCAGAAACGAAGAATCTACTCTAGCCGATACGCACTCTCAAGCATTTGCACTTGCATGAAATGCGGAGATATTTATAGGCGAGTGGCTTGGAATAACCGAGGCAAGAAATCAATAGTATGGAGATGCTGCACAAGAGTAGAAAATGGACCATCGGGTTGCACAGCACCGACAGTGCCGGAGGAAGAACTTCAACAGGCAGTTATCGATGCCATGAATGCTGTATTGGAAAGTTCCAAGGATGTGATAGCTATATTGGAAGAGAATATTTTGGAAGTTATCAGCCAAGACAATTCTGATGAAATTGAGGAAATTAACAAGACCATTGCAGGAAAGCAAAAGGAACTCTTGGAATTGGTACACAGCAAAAAAGATTATTCGAAATGTGCCGATGAAATGGAAAAGCTTAGGCAGAATAAACAGCTGCTTTTGGTAAAGCATGCTCAGACCGAAGGCACCAGACAGCGAATCAATGAACTTGCAGCCTATGTTAAAACACAGGATACTCAGATAACCGAGTATGATGATAAGCTAGTAAGGAAATACATCGATCAGATAAAGATTTATGACGATAAGTTTGTGGTCTGCTTTAAGGCCAGGATGGAAATCAATGTTTTAAGATAAAATATAAAGAAATTAGCAGCGTTCAGACGGAAGTCTGGACGTTTTAATTTGCAAATAATAAAATTATATGAAAAATAATTTTGAAATAATTGCGATATATTGACAAATATAGTCAAAATGTGTATGATAAAATAAAAATGTACAATAAGGAGAAAAATTATGGCTGAATCGAAGCATGATAAATTTATAAGAGTTGCTGAAGCTAGAACAAATAAAATTATTGATATGATTCGACTTTTAAGTAACTGCTGTAATACCGCAACATATGAATACACTGATGAAGACGTAAAAAAGATTTTCTCTGTACTAGAATCAGAATTAAAAACTTGTAAAAGCAAGTATCAGGATAATAGCAATAAAGAAAGCAAATTTACGTTGAGGTGATTTAGATGACTATTGAATGGAAGTTTCCGCATAATGGATTTGGACAAGTGCGTGGAGTATCGGACGCAGGCATTGAAACCTTTACAGGAACAGAGATACAGTCGCTTGCAAGAGAAATTTGTCAAAACTCATTAGATGCAGCGGTGGAAGGCAGTAATGCGACCATCAAAGTTGATTTTGAACAGTATAGAATTCCTTCTTCTGATATTCCTGGATATGAGCAGTACGCTTCTAAAATTCAGAAGGCTTATGATTATTGGTCGAAAAAGAATAGTGAAAAGACCATTAAGGTACTGACAAAGGCATTAAATGCAATTAGGAAGCCTAATACAGTTGTTTTGCGAATTAGCGATTTCAACACAACTGGACTTAGCCATCCATATGAGGATAGTGACGAAGGCTGGAATGCATTGACAAAACTCGATGGTGGTGCGACAAAAACGGGTGATAAAGCCGGAGCATTTGGAATAGGAAAGAACGCACCATTTACAAATTCGGATTATAGATTAGTCTTTTATAGAACTCTAAATAAAGATCAAGAGACTGCTGCACAGGGAATGTCACGCTTTATATCTTTTCCAGAAGATTTAAGCAATAGTATGAATACGATGACAACTGGAATTGGTTATTACGGAAATCCGGAAGGTAACTTACCTGTTGATTCTATCAGTGAGTTGGAAAAACTATATCAGAGAACTGAGATTGGTACAGATGTTTTTGTGTACGGATTTAATGCGGGACATGAATGGAATAGCGATGTAATTAACGAGGTTCTAGAAAATTTCTTGATGTCTATTCACAAGAATTTATTAAGTGTTACAGTTGACAATAAAGTCATCAATAATTCTACGCTTGCAAGTTATCTCAGCACGTATAACTCAAAAATAAAAAATGCATATTGGTACTACCAAGTGCTTGTTCGTCCTGAAACAAAAGTGTTCAAAAAGGACTTTCACGGGATGGGAACTTTAAAACTTAGCGTTCTGGTCGATCCTTCGGAGAAATTGAATAGAAAAATTCTCATCACTAGATCTTCCGGAATGAAATTATTTGCATTGGGTAATATGTCGAGAATTATTTCATTTTCTGGTGTGCTTGAAATGGAAGGTAAAGAGCTTAATGAATTCTTTAGAGAAATGGAAACGCCAGCACATGATAAGTGGTTGCCAAGCAGACACTCAACAAATGTGCCGCTTGCAAAAGAATATAACAATGAGCTAAAGAATTGGATAAGAGGCTGTATTCAAACGTTGGGCGAACATTCCAGTGACGATGAAATTGAAGTTGCAGGTTTGGCTGGTGTTCTTCAGAAGGAATCGGATAAGACTAATCAGCGTGGAGATGACAGCAATAAAGAAAGTCTTCAAGATACGATTGGTTCCATTACAATTCAGCCTCGAACATCAAAAACAAAGCCAAAGGGTTTATTTTACGGCAGTGATGGAAATGGAAAGTCGAAAAACACGGATACGGAAGGAACCATCGGTTCTGATGGAGGTGATCCAACAACTCGGAATTTAGGTGGTACTAGACATAGGAGTAAAAAGGATTCTCATAAAGGAAGAGCGGAACAAGGTGGACATGATACCGTACATAAAAGATATGGTGGAGATATAAACCAAGAACTTAAGAATGTTAGAGTTATAAAGACATCGAGAAACACTTATAGAGTTTCCTTTATTTTGCCACGGGATATTTGTGCAGGGCATGTTGAGATTGTTACAGTTGGTGAAAATGGTAAATCAAATCGACTGGCCATCCATTCTGCATCAGAGTTGATGGGGTGCACAGGAATAAAGAAGAGTTCGGAAGGTGTAGGTTTTTCTAGTATGAAGGGAAACGAAAAAATCCAGTTTGAAATCGCTTTGCTTGATAACCGGGATTATGCGATGGAGGTAAATGTATATGAACATAACTAAAAGATTATATACATATCCAGTTCTAAGCGAAGAAAGAGATGATTACACTGGTTCTGTCTTTGATGCAGATGTGCAGTATAAAATGAATGGTGTTAATAATCTGTTGTTTGATTTCGATATAGAAATGGATAACAAAGAACTTAAGAAAATGATTCTGGAAGGTGATGCTGAATATGTGATTCATATTGAATGCGCAAACACATCATATAGAACTACGATTCATGATATTTCCAATCACGTAAGCAAAGAAATTCCGATTGGAAGAATTAACGGAAGAATAGAAATTATCGTTTTAATAGTGACAAAAAAAGATGTTAATCATTTTGTGAATTCTAATTGGGACGATGATTATCAAGGGCTGTCATTCGAACTGTCGAAAGGAAGTATTCTTGCGTATAAAAATATACCAGCTATTGATATTGTAAAGAATTACGAAGAATTTAACAGCGCAAGTTCAATTTTTAAGGTGTATAAGCGGTTAACAACAGAACCAAAGCCAATGGAGGTGGAATTGTCAACTGCACAAATTGGTATCGGTTTGGGATTAGAAGAGTATGAGATTTACTCTCGTTTCTGTGACAAAGAAGAATTTCAACCAATATTGAACTCCATGATGGTTTTCCCTGCCTTAGTATATGTTTTTGAAGAATTAAAGCAAGAGAATGGCATTGAAAATTATGCAGGTACAAATTGGTATATTTCTTTATCAAAGGCCTATGAGAAACGTGGAGTAGACTTGGAAAATGAGATGTTATATTCTGATAAGACGTCTGTGCAATTAGCACAGGAAGCAATGGAATTACCGTTGAATGCTGCATTGAGAAAATTTGCAGATTTGTTTGAAACTGGTGAGGAAGAGGAGGATGTCTAAATGAAACTATATTTTATGAAAAAAGAAGCACTGGACATCCTTAAATCAAACCTCGATATGGTTTACAACATGTATTTCACGGAAAAGGATAATAAATGGCTTTGGAAGGTCTGTGGAGGAGATCCGTTTGTCGAATTTAAGGAGATACAAGATTTCCAGTTGGCACCGATTGGTTCTGATATGTCAAAAGGTGAAGTTGAGTTTGCAAACTGTAAGATTATTTATCAGCACTTGTCATTTTTGACAGAGTCACAGGCTTGTGATGAAAGACTGTGGGCGGGTCTGTGCCATTCGGTTTATTACGATTACCTTAGAAAAAGATGGGACTATGATACAAAATCACCTAAAACACAGAAAGAGGCTGTATCAAATATAAAATCGAGATTTTTCTTTTCTGGTGGTACAAGAGCTGGATTATTTAGAAATTCCATAGCCAAGTGTTGGTGGGTTGGAAGAAATACCTATGATCCAAGTAATGTAGCAAATCCATTTGAAAAATTGGATATTATAGGTAGCAACGATATTAGTAGTAAAATTTCCGATATTTTTTACAGTAATAATTTCTCTGCAAATCCGGTTATTTTGAATGGCATCGTTAAAGCATTCAAAAACTTCAAAGAGGAAAACATACAACTTTTACTCAAGGAGCATATAAGACCATCAATGCAATTTTTAAATGCAGTAGGTGGTGGAGTTGTTTTAGATTGCCTTGATGAAGATGAGATTGCGGACATGCTCACTGATAATATCTATGGTATTTTACAAGGAGATCAGCAAGGTGTGGAAATTGAGGATGAATACGATGAGTATGAAGACATGGACATTGATGGTAATGTGATATCAGAAGAGGAGATATTGGAGGATGGTGTTCAAGATGAATATGTTGTTATTGGGCAAAAAGTGAATGTACATATTAAAGAAACTGGCGAAAAAAAAACAATACTCGTAAATTATCTTCAGAATTCTACAAAAATTCCGCCATTGGCTAAAATGCTCTTAGGGTGCCGTATAGGTGATGAAGTATCATTTCAAGGAAAAACTTATTTGCTTGATGAAATTCAAAAGTAGAATCACAAAATAAGATTCTATACGAAAGTGGATTAGATGTTATGGAAAGGGGAATTAATGTATGAATGATTCAATACGGATTTGGCCATCCTTAGATATGGATTTTTGGAAAATTGTTAATGAAAAATCTACGGTGACAATTAAGTGGAGTCATAATTGTTTTGATGATTATAAGTTGTTAGCATATCAGTTCTATGAATGTGGATATAGAACTTTTGAAGAAGTGATTGGTAGCGAACAGGATAATGTTAAATCGGATATGTGGTTTTTGACAGGAATATTCTTAGCCCGTCATAGTATTGAGCTAGGATTGAAAGCTTTATTATGCAGAGTTTTGACTCGAAAGCGAGATATTGAAGATGCTTTTGAAGAATGTTGTCATGATGTTTCTATGCTATTTCACAAGTATTCTGATATAGGAATTGAAAAGTATCTTTCTAGTGAAGAGGAAGAATGGTTAATTAAATATTTTGATTCATTGGAGGAAGTTGATAGAAAATCCGATATGTTTAGATTTCCCTTTGAAGATGAATTTCTCTCTAAATATAGGGATAAGTTTTTGAACAATGTAGCTGTAGCAGAAAATTTGCTACAGGCCAATGCACTAGTTAAAAAATGTATTGAAAGAGGAAGTGTTCTTAAAGGGGATGAATTTAACAATAAATTAATTCCTAAGTTTTTTGTCTTTGCATCAAATGGGTTGGGAAATTGTTATTTATGGCAAGAAATCTCAGATGAAGGATTTCCGGTTAAAGTTATAGGATATTCTGAGGTGATTGATTTCGTTTATCAAAATAAAAACATTGCCAATGAAGATAAGTTATATCCTCTAATTTTTATGTTTAGAAATTTAATTGAATTATGTTTGAAGCAATTGTTCTATATACAAGTTGATAATGGTGTACCGTTAAAAGTATTTAAAACAAAACGGAAAAGCCATCTTATAAAAAAGGATTTGTGGAAGAATATTAAACCAGTAATTGTGAAATATGCAACCGCTGCGGGGGCAAACTTAAAGATGGTTGATATTGTTGAGAAATTATTAGAAGAAATAAGTAAATTAGATAAGAATGGTGACAATTTTCGTTATCCAACATCTTATAGTTTGGAATATCGTTTTGATGATAAGAGATTGGATATAAGTAACGTTTACATATATCTTAAAGCAATAATTAATTTTCTTGATTGTTGTGATTCAATGCTAGATGAGATTGCATATTACGAAAGTGAAATGCGTGTACAATATGAATTAGAAGAGGAAGCAAATATATATTTGTAAAAAAAGGTTACTTTATCTGGTGGCATCAATAAGGTTAATGCATATGGAGAATGTAGTCTTTTTTGATAGAAAATTAAATTTATAAGAGATATGAAGTAAACTATTTTATTATGAGGTAGGTGATAATATGAGTTATGGTAATTTTGAAATAAGGAAAAGAGAAGAGCGTGCATGTAGGGCTATTGAAAAATATGGGAAAACATTATGGCATTATACGGATATCGGGGCATTGAATGGAATTATCAATACAAGGGAAATTTGGCTTGGTAGCGCAGCAAATATGAATGACAAGGAGGAATTGAATGGATTTATTAGTGATTTAGAAAGCGAAGTTTATAAGCAAATTGGTCAGGTGAATATTAAAGAAAGTGAGTCAGTGTTTGAAAAAATAAAAAGGCGACTAACGGCAGAATATCCATTTATATTTTGTGTTTCTAGGGCGTACGATGATGCTGCACAGTGGGAAAGGTATGCTCAGAGAGGACAAGGTGTGGCAATTGTATTTAATACTGAAATATTGTATAAACTTATTTTTTATAACCACTTTATTATAAGTGAAGAATACTATGGATATAATGCCAAACAGCATGAAATGAAAAATTTATTGGTTGACTATATTTTAGAAGGGAAAATGAATGCGTTTTCAGATTTGAACGGATTAATAGACAATTTGTTGCTATGCGCAATGATACATAAACACAAAAGTTTTTCCGCAGAGCGGGAAGTTAGGATATCGCCGTATTTTGTAAAAGAGAATGATTCGCATCTTCAATATAAAGTATTTAATACTATTAGGCGAGTATATATTATGAATTTAGATGAATTGTGTAAAAAAGAAGAAATTGTTTTTGAGGATTTGATAAGTTCAATAGTATTAGGTCCAAAATCACAACAGAATATAGAAGATCTAAAATGGTATTTCAAACAAGTTGGATTGCCTAAACTTTCAGATAAAATAAGGAAATCTAATTGCCCATTTAGGTAGCTAAAGAAATAAAATAGTTAGCCACTCCGGTGTCATAAAATAAATATAGAATAATATTGAATGTATTTAAGAAACAACACGTTTTATGATGGATATTAATGAGATGATTTTTGAAGCTACAAAACTAAATCAGAAGTTTACACGTCAGATTCAAGAATAGATAAGAGACCATTCGTATGGTTGGATTTTGAACATATTTGATGGAAATTGGGACTAGTGTATACGCATAAAAATTTAAGGGGCCTCTAATTTGAAAAAGATGAAAATACCATCCGCTCCAGCGCAGCGGAATATTTAACCTATGTTGCTTCTGTTGGTAATGAGCAGGATAGCATTGAGATGCGCTATGAAGATGAGAATATATGGCTGACACAGAAGATGATGGCGACATTATATGACGTTGGATTACCGACCATAAATGAACATATTAAAAAGATTTATGCAGATAGTGAATTAGAAGAGTCTGCAACTATTCGGAATTTCCGAATAGTTCAAACCGAAGGTTCCCGTCAGGTAACTCGTGATACAAAGCATTATAATCTTCAAATGATTATTGCGGTCGGATTCAAGGTTAATAATGAGCGAGCGGTGCAGTTCCGCAAGTGGGCCAATGGTATCGTGAAAGACTACACTATTAAAGGCTGGGTCATGGATGACGAACGTCTGAAAAATGGTGGCTCTGTGCTTACAGTAGAATACTTTGACCGCCTGCTTGAGCAGATTCGTGAGATCCGTCTCTCTGAGCGGAGATTTTATCAGAAAATAACGGACATCTATGCTACAGCTCTTGATTATGACCGAACAGCAAAAACAACAAAGCAGTTCTTTGCAAAGGTTCAAAACAAGATGCATTATGCAGTTCACGGACATACAGCAGCAGAGTTGATTTATGAGCGGGCTGATGCAGATAAGCCACACATGGGATTAACTACTTGGGCAGCAGCGCCGGAAGGCAAGATTGTAAAAAGTGATGTGAGTGTTGCGAAGAATTATCTTTCAGAGAAGGAAATGCGTTCATTAGAGCGTATTGTATCTGCTTATCTGGATTTGGCAGAGGATCGGGCGGAACGTCATATTCCAATGACGATGGAGGATTGGGCAAAGCGTTTGGATTTATTCTTGATGGCCGACGACAGAGATGTTCTTCAGGATGCAGGCAAAATCACTGCTGAGATTGCCAAGGCAAAAGCTGAAACTGAATTTGAAAAATATCGTGTTATTCAGGATAGGCTGTTCATGTCTGATTTTGATAAGTACATGTTGGAATTGGAAGAGAATGCGAAGAAGTAGCATGAAACCAGTGATGATGTGGATGGGTTCGGATGAGTAACTTCCAGACACAAATCGGTAATTCATAGAGTGCTGTCTTTTCATGTGAAGACCGTCTGCTTGCTAAGCAAGAAACCTTGAGTTTATGCGGTATTTAGGTGGTTCTGACGGATAATGTGTACGCGAATAGTTGTACCTATTGTTGTGAAATGAGTTCGTAGTTGGAGAAAATAGAATTATATGAGAAAAAATGACAAATTTCCATTCGCTATGACAAAGAAATCATTGGTTGTGTATATTGTTTTTACAGTTCTTATGGGACTATTTCTGTTTTTTGTCATAGGAGATATGGCTGGAAAATGTGCGGCATGCATTGTTTGTCCGATGCTCATTGCATATTTGCTCTATGCGTATTGCAAGGAAAGTAAAGCAGATACGAAAGCTCGTGAGATGAAAGCACAATATATGAATGGCAGTTATTTTGAAAGCCCTGAGTGGCATGAGAAATATGTAGCCTATCTCAATGAGCACACATTTGAGAAACCTAAATATCAAAGCATGAAACTGGATTTATTAAAAAGATTTCAAAGACGGGAATATCTTGTCAAAATGATATTGCCATTGTTCCTAATGTTTTGTACCTTGTGTCTTATTCCTTTAGGGCGTTATTATATGGCTATCATAGGATTTTGCCTATTCGGATTCTTGTTTTGGCTAGAGTTTTCACTGTATATAGGAATGCCGGTACGGAAGTGGTTGAAGGGCGATATTGATTATGAGGAGCTTGAAGCGTCATATTTAAAAAGTCAGATGCTTTTCTATAAAACAAATGCATTAGCATTTGGAACTACACATTTACATGGATTCACAGAGAAAAAAATATATGCAATAGATTATCGATTGTTGGAAGGAATATCAAGAAATATAGTACGCCTTAAGAAGTATGAGGATGGAATTTATAATACGGAGGAGTATAAGCATTTTGCAGTTATTCATGTCAGACTGCCAAGAAGCGGAGATATTTATGATGTTGAGATCGAACTAAATGAGTTTCAGGTTCAAATGGCAATCGATAAGTTATCCGTCTATAAAATTGGTGAAGATTTGATGGAAAATCTTTCTGTAAATGAGCATAAAGAAAATGAGGCTGTAATATAGCCAATGCAGTATTTAGCATTGCCTAAAAAGGATAAAGAAGATAAGGAGACTCCATGGACAGAAAAACCGAAGCCCTAAACTACCTGAAACAATACCCTAAGATGACAAAATGGATGAATACCTGCATTTGCTGTGGCACAATGGGTTATAACCCTGATATGCCAGAAAAGATTACTTCGAGAGATGGCAATGGAGAATATAACACTGTATTTTCAAGAAACATAAAGAAGTATTTTTTCCCACTTAGAGTAAATGACATGGGGATGTGTGACATTTGTCAGAAATATTGGAGAGAAAATCACTAAGTAACTTGATATGATGAAATTGAGGCTTGCATCAATAAGCTAAATAGAAAAGGAGGATAATCATGGAATTTATATGTTACCCAAAGTGTTCAACCTGCCAGAAGGCAAAGAAATGGCTGGACGAGAATAAGATCGAATACACGGAGCGCCACATTGTGGATGATAATCCTACATATGATGAGCTTAAGAAATGGTATGGTAGGAGTGGACTTCCGCTCAAGAGATTCTTCAATACGAGCGGCATGCTGTATAAGGAGATGAAACTGAAGGACAAGCTTCCGGACATGAGCGAGGATGAGCAGTTGCAGCTTCTTGCGACAAATGGCATGTTGGTGAAGAGACCGCTTGTCGTTGCTGAAGGTTTCATGCTGACTGGATTTAAAGAAAAAGAGTGGACAGAGAAGATGCTGTAGTAGGAACGTCCCCGTGGAGAAAAAATGAAAAAAATTGATGTAAACAACAGTTGGGAAATGCATCGCGTAGGCGATGACGATTGGATCATTGCGACAGTGCCGGGATCGGTGTATGGGGATCTGCTGCAGGCGGGCAAGATGGAAGATCCGTTCTGGAAGGACAATGAGATAGAAGCACTGAAGCTGATGGATTACGATTATGAGTACCGCACCAGCTTTTCGTGTGATGATGAGCTGCTGGGATCGGATGAGGTTATCCTTCGGTTTGAAGGGCTGGACACCATTGCGGATATCACGCTAAATGGTGTGAAGCTTGGACACGCCGACAATATGCACAGGACATGGGAGTATTCGGTAAAGGATACCCTGAAGCAGACGGATAATATATTAAGTGTATATTTTTATTCGCCGACAAAGTTCATCGCAGATGCATTTGCGAAGGCTCCAACACGGGGAACCGAGGATGCCATGAACGGATTTGTACATATCAGAAAAGCTCACTGCATGTTTGGCTGGGACTGGGGAGCTCACCTTCCTGATGCAGGAATATGGCGGCCGGTCAGCTTGCTTGGCATTGATACCGCACGGATAGATTCTGTTGAAATCCTGCAGCATCATGGTCAGGACTCAGTGGAACTTGATATAAAGCCGGAGATAGAATTTGTCCGGAAGTATATTGGTTCTGGATCAGAGACGGGACAGCTGAGTGCAAACGTTAGAGTAGTAGATCCGGCTGGAAACGAAATTATAAATAGAATATTAAATGAAGATATCACGAAGAATATACATATAGACAACCCACAGCTCTGGTGGCCGCGCGGGTATGGAGAGCAGAACCTTTACACTGTATCTGTTGACCTTGTGAAAAATGACGGCACTGTAGTTGACAATTGGACGAGAAAGATTGGTCTTCGAACAATAACCATGGATCGTACAAAGGATAAATGGGGTGAGAGATTTGCCACCTGCGTAAACGGTGTAAATATATTTGCCATGGGTGCCGATTACATTCCGGAGGACCATCTACTTGGTCGTGTGACACCTGAGACTACAAGGACTCTGCTTGAGAAGGCGGTATTTGCGAATTTCAATTCTATACGTGTGTGGGGCGGTGGATATTATCCTGACGACTGGTTCTATGATATGTGCGATGAGATGGGACTTGTGGTGTGGCAGGATTTCATGTTTGCGTGTGCTGTCTACGATCTCACACCAGAATTTGAGGCAAATATCACCGCGGAATTTATTGACAACTTAAAGAGGATCCGCCATCATGCGTCACTTGGGCTTATGTGTGGCAATAATGAGATGGAGCAGTTTGTTAAGGAGAGAAAATGGGTGAGCAAGGACAGCGAGGTGCGGGACTATATTATTATGTACGAGCGAATTCTCCCTAAGATCATGAAGCAGTATGCTCCACAGGTATTCTACTGGCCAGCGAGCCCGTCCTCAGGTGGTTCATTTGATGATCCGAGAGACGAGAACCGTGGTGATGTGCATTATTGGGCTGTGTGGCATGGTGATAAGCCATTTTCTGAGTACAGAAAGTTTTACTTCAGATATATTTCCGAATTCGGTTTCCAGTCATTTCCTTCAAAGAATACTGTTGAGACATTTACGGATGATGAGCGTGATATGAATATCTTTTCATACATTATGGAGCGGCATCAGAGAAATGGCTCGGCAAATGGAAAGATAATGAATTATATGCAGCAGACATATAGATATCCATCTGATTTCGAGACGGTTATCTACGCATCGCAGCTTCTGCAGGCGGATGCTATCAGGTATGGCGTCGAGCATTTTCGAAGAAACAGAAATGATGACAGGTGCATGGGAGCAGTGTACTGGCAGTTCAACGACTGCTGGCCGGTTGCATCCTGGTCCAGTGTGGATTACTGCCAGCGCTTAAAGGCACTTCACTACTATGCAAGACGTTTCTTTGCTCCGATCATGATCTCCTGTGAAGAGGAGGGCATGCTTGGAAGTGGACAGGAGCTGGTGAGACTTCCATTTGAATTCCCGAAGTCCATACGCCTCTGCGTGGCAAATGAAACCATGAACACAGAGAAAATACTTGTGTCTTGGCAGTTGAGGGATGCGTCAGCTCGTGTTCTTGAATCCCACGAGGAGGAGATCACTGCGCCAGCGCTGACGAGCGTATGGCTTGACAAGGTTGAACTTCCTGGTATCGACATTTACCACCAATATGTGAGCTATCAGGCAAGTATGAAAGGACAGGTAATATCAGAGGGGACGGTCATATTATCATATCCGAAGTATTTCTGCTACGAGGAGCCTCAATTGCAGGCGACAGTGGATGGCGACTATATCACAGTCAGTGCGGATGCTTATGCGAAGAGTGTGGAGATCCTGAACCAGAATGAGGATCTTATCCTGTCGGATAACTATTTTGACCTGAATGCAGATTCAAAGACTGTAAAGGTTATAAGTGGAAGTGCGGATAAACTGAGACTTAGAAGTGTATATGATATAAGTTGATCTTGATAAGAGAGATTTATAAATGGTAAATGCCAGCGCATTATATATGTGCTGGCATTCACAAGAAAGGAGAAGCCATATGAGCTTTGCATTGTTTCTGGACGTAGATGGTGTATTGAATACCCGGACGACAGTTGTGGGGGCACCGAGTGGAAGAACCGGGATAGATGAGTCCAGAGTGAGGCTGCTGAAAAAGGCGTTAAAACAGTTTGGAGATGCGGAGATCGTTTTGACTTCAGATTGGAAGCTTATGAGAGAAGACGGGGATGACTTCTCATATCTTGTATCTATGCTGGGAAAATTTGGACTAAGCCTGTCTGGAAAGACAACCGATGTCTGGGTTGGCAGAGGAGAGGGCATTCAGAGCTATCTGGCGGAACATCCCGAGATAGATGAATACGTGATACTGGATGACAATACATTTGATTTCGCAAATTATCCTAAGCTTTGGGAACGGCTGTTGCTTACCAATGGCATAGAAAATACCGAATATGCTTCAAAGACACCGGCGATTGAGGCAATGCTTTTTCTGGAGGCTATCTCTTAGTTTCTTCCCACTCTCCTTCTGTGATCTCTATGTCATTCAGGCATACTGGGAGATGTATGGCTTTGTTGAGCTCGTATACCTTCTCGAATTCATCCATTTTCCGATTATAGTAAGTCTGGTATCAGCGACAGCCACAGCTATCGAGTAGCTAGGCAGATGTACTTCATAATTTTCAAGCTTTATGATCTGAATATGAGCCAGTCAGAGCTTTCGAGGCGAACGGGGATTTCCACCAGCACGATAAATGACTGGAAAAAGAAGAAGATCAATCCGTAGGCGGACAAGCTGGTTGTTATCAGCAGGGCGCTTGATATGTCATTGGCAGATCTGCTTGGAGAAGATGGGGATGAGAACAGCAGCGTCGATTATAGTGCTGATGAGAAATATCTCATTGAGTGTTATCGCAGATCGGATAATCATGTGAGAAAGCATATGCTCAGATATATGGAGCTCATTGACAATGCAAAGACAAAAGCAAAGGCAAATGCGGCTCAGGCAATTCCGGAGATCATTGAAATAGCAACATCCAAAACAGTGGAAGAAAATAAAAAAGAAAAACATAGCCGTAATGCTAAAAATGGATGGTATAGATATGATGCCAGATTTGCGTTACCGGTTTACGATGAAAGTGGTGAGGTTGAGCGGTACAATGTGTTTAGTGCAAGATTATTGATCAGACATGCCGCTTCTGGGAAAATGTATCTGTACGATGTTTTAGAAATAAAAAAAGAAACGAGCAAGCCTTGTCAGGTATAAACCCTACCCAGTAGAAAACCCATTTCTTAATAAAATAAAAATAAAACAAGCTACAGGAAAAGTCAACAGTTATATTGTGGAAAGGACATAGATGACATATGAAGATAATAAATGCAACACCAAAAGACAAAGAAGAACTGCTCTCGCTCTATCACGCCATGATAGGCGGACCGTGTGAGTGGAGCGAGAATTATCCTGATGAGAATACCATAGCATTTGACCTGAAGAACGAGGATCTGTTTGTTATGAAGAATGACAAAGAAGAGATTGTAGCCACAATATCCATAGATCACGACGATGCTGTTGAGGCACTTACGTGCTGGAGAGCAGATCTGGCTCCATCGGGAGAACTTTCAAGGCTGTGCGTCAGGAAGGATATGCAGGGACAGGGAATTGCGAAGACTATGATGAACTATGCCTGTGATGTCCTGAAAAGCAGAGGCATGAAGGGCGTTCATATACTTGTCAGAGAAGGACATGTGGTGGCGCTTTCGACATACGCCAAGATTGGTTTTGAAACGGTTGGAGAGTGTGATCTTTTTGATAAGCATTTCGTATGTATGGAACGGGGATTCTAAAGAGGTAGATATTGCAAGTTATAGGATGCAGCTGCAGCTATATTGTAATATAATGGGGGTGTATTGTTTGATGAGTTATAGAGATGAGACATTTCTATTATATAAGAATGACGAGTGGAGGTGCACAGAATGATAATTACAATAGGCAGAGAGTGTGGATGTGACGGCGATGAGGTGGCAGCAAGACTTGCCTCAAAATATGGTATAGCCTGTTACACAAAGAAAGAGATAATAAGGCTGGCAAAGGAGAAGGGTGTGTATGACAAATATCCGTTTTTCTTTGGAGAGAAGGCTATAGATTCTATGATGCAGTCGGTGTCAGATGACTTTGTCGTGAAGAGAAGAAAGACCCCGGAGGATGTACTTGAGAGATTGCTTGACGGACAGGATGGCGTTGTAGTGGGAAGAGCCTCGGACTTTGCATTCAAGAACAGGAACGATGCAGTGAGAATATTCCTGTGCGGAGATAAAGACAGCAGAATAAAGAGGATAATGGACAAGCATGGCATATCAGAATCAAAGGCAAAGAGTATTGTGGAGGAGACTGATGCCAAGCGAAGAAGCTATCATGACTATTACTCAGGAGAGAACTGGGGATATTCAGGACATTATGACCTGTGCCTTGATGAGGCGAAGCTCGGCGTGGACGGTGTCGTGGAGATGGTTTCAGCGTATATGAAGGTGATAGGCAGAAATTAGAATTGAGCTTGGCGGAAGATATATGGTATGAGCTGGATTGACAGGCTTTAGGCATTACTTGAAAGGTGTAGATATGGGGAAAAATACAACAGGAAAATACAGTCTTCTGGTACCGGATGGTGAGTATTCATTTAGGGTACTGAGCCCTGTGGTCATGCATGACCTTGGGCTTGATATGATATGCAGACAACTGTCGGCAAATGAGTCTGAACAGAATTATATAATGGGAGTTATGTCACGGATATATGCAGATCCATCTGTTACAAAGTACAGAGGTGGTGTGTTTGACGACATAATTGGAAATAAAAAACTCAGAGACGACATGATGGAGATTCTTGGGAAGATAAGCTTTCTCAAGGATTACGGCAGCTTTAAACGCGATTATGATGAGAATTCAGGTATATGGGATCTTATGCACAGACTTGATGAGATAGGCGATTACATAGAATGCGTAGATTCGTTATATTCCTGCCTGAAGGATAAAAACTTGCATTCCGAGGGATTTACAGGTCTTAAGGAGTATGTTCAGAATATATATGAGGACAACGGTTTCAGTGAGCTGAAGAAGGACATATCAGAGCTGAAAAAGGTGAGTGGTGAGGTTCGAAGTATAACTATAGGAGTTAATCTGAACAGCAGATATGAGGCTGATGGCGTTGGCTTGATATCTGTAAATAGTAAGCAATTTACGAGGGGCGGTGTGCTGAGCAATTTCTACGGTCATTTGATGTCCAGAGATAAGATAAGTGACAACCTCGACGCTAAGAGTGACTTCAGATTTCAGCCGTTAGATGCGGTAAATGAAGCATTATCCAAATTTCAGCAGGAACTTCAGGGAAGGGTGGTAACTGGAGGTGCAAATAACTTGGCGGCAGGAATGGTTGGTATTCCTGATTCTGACAAATCCAAAGATATTACGCGGTATACAGACAGGGTAGTCACCAAGCTCATAACAAGAATTGTCAAGAGGATGAGGGAGACGTTAAATAAGTATGTGTCGATTACCATAACTGATATGACGGATCTCATACCTGAGCTCACTTACTATATAAGATGGGCTGAGTACATAGAAAAACTGCAGAAACGCGGCGCAGCATTTTCCAAGGCAAAGGTTGTGAACTCTGCATATCAGCCGAACGCAGATATTTCCGAGGAGGACGATTCAAAGAGCAGATATTATATGAAGGCTCGTGGCATATACAATATCAAGCTTGCGGCATTTGACACGGAGGAGTCGGAGCACATAGTGACCAATGATCTGGACTTTGACAGCGAGCACAGAGTGTATATTCTGACAGGAGCAAATAGGGGTGGAAAGACGACCATAACCCAGACGATAGGTCAGCTTTTTGTACTGGCTCAGGGTGGTATATATATCCCAGGTGATGAATTTGAATTTGCTCCAGTGGACTGCGTATTTACACATTTCCCTGCTGACGAAGACAAGACCCTGGATCTTGGAAGACTTGGTGAGGAGTGCAAGAGATTCAGGGAGATATTTGACGGTGCGAATGATCGCAGTCTCATACTTCTCAATGAGACATTTTCAACCACATCATTTGAGGAGGGCTATTATATAGCCAGGGATTCCGTGAGAGCTATTCTGACAAAGGGAACGAGAACGATATACAACACCCATATGCATAAGCTGGGCTTTGATGTGGATGAGATGAATGAGGGACGAGCAGTGGGAGCGGGAAAGGCTTACTCACTGGTCGTACATAATGAAGGTGCTAAGAGATCATACAAGATAGAGATAGCGCCACCTGCTGGTAAATCATATGCCAGTGACATAGCGGAGAAATATGGTGTTACATATGACATGCTGGTGAATAAAGAAAAATAGTTGGCTGTATGCACTGCTTGTGGATGATATTACAGACGATATGTGGGCAGTTTAGAGTCATATAATATGAATTGTCTACAGTGAAGATATTGGAGGGTATAGGATGACAGAAAAGCATACAGACAAGAGAACAATACTTATAGTGGATGATGACGCTGATCTGTCTATGCTGATACAGGATATGCTGGAGGACAACGGCTATGCTTTTCTGTACGCAGCCAGCATAGACGATGCATATGAAGTGCTGACAGATAACAAATGTGATCTCATACTTCTGGATATCAATCTTCCCGATGGTACAGGTTTCTCATTCTGTAAAGAACTCAGGCATACTTCGCAGGTGCCAATCATATTTGCAAGTGCAAGGACGAGTGAGGATGACAAGGTGAATGGCCTTGATATGGGTGGAGATGACTATATCGCAAAGCCGTATTCACTGAAAGAGCTTATGTCTCGTATCCGTTCGATACTCAGGAGAACTTATGGTGTTGATGACAATAAGTCTGAGATGTTGACCATGAACACAGACGGGAACGAGATAGAGATCAACAGGCACGCACGGACTGTGAGCAGAAACAAAAGTAATGTGGATATGAAGCCGAAGGAATTTGACCTGCTTGTATACATGGCGGAGAACAGAGGCAGGGTATTGACCAAGGAACAGATCATGAGTGCCGTGTGGGGGGTGTACAGCGATGTGGAGCCATCCACGGTTGCGGTGCATGTAAGGTGGCTCAGGGAAAAGCTTGAGACAGATCCTTCACATCCGCAGCTTATCCGTACGGTATGGGGAACGGGATATGTGCTGGGAGATAGTGAATAGACAAAGACAGTGAGAATAATATGAGCTTGTAAGGTGGATGTCCACTTGGCAGCTATAGGGAGTTTATATGAAGCGACATTCAGTAAGAAGCAATATAATAAAAATGCTGATCGTGTTCATGTGCGCTATAACCATAGTTTTTGGTTGGCTGTTCTACAGGGAGAAGCAGGACGAGACACGGCGGATAAAAGATGATGAATATGGGCAGTATATAGTGGAACTGAATGAAGTGAAACAACTGTATGATTCGGGATCCACAGATGCTGACGAAAAGCTTGACGCTGTAATGAATGAACTCAGGGAACAAAAGATAGATACCGGTAAGTCAGGACTTAGGAATATAGTGATCATGTATATCGTTGTCTTGTGTGTTGTGATTGTATTATTCCTGTACATATACGTGTGTGTTCTCAGGCCATTTGACGAGCTGGAGGATTATGCATCACATCTGGCAGCAGGGGATATGGACACCGAACTTAAGTACAGACGGGTAAATATGTTCGGAAGCTTCACGTGGGCATTTGACCATATGAGAACGGAGATAGTGCATGCAAGGCGTAGAGAGCAGGAAGCGATAGAGAACAACAAGACAGTTATAGCCACGCTGTCACATGATATAAAGACTCCGATCGCATCTATAAGAGGATATGCGGAGGCATTGGTCATGAATATGGATGCCACCCAGGAGCGCAGGGAGAGGTATGCGTCGGTCATCATGAAGAAATGTGATGAGGTTACGTCCATAACGAATGACATGTTTATTCATTCCTTGCATGATCTGGACAGACTGGTGGTGAAGAGTGATAAGGTTGAGATAAAACCTCTGCTGGAACAGGTCCTGTCAGATATAGGTCTCGGAATGGATATCGTGGTGAATGGAGATATAACCGAGGCAGTGCTTGAACATTCAGATTCGGGAAGAGTGGTTCAGGTGATAGAAAATATACTGTCAAATGCCGCTAAGTATGCCAGAGACACAGAGATAAGTATTGTTACGGAATGTATATCGCCCGAAAAACTTCCAAGGAATGTCCATGTGAGCGGCGCTGATATGGTATACAGGCTGTCCATAAAGGATCATGGAACAGGAATCCCGGATAAGGACATGCCGTTCATATATGAGAAGTTTTATCGAGGGGAAAACTCCGGTGATGAACCTGGAGCGGGCCTTGGACTATTTATTGTCCATTATCTCATGGACAGAATGGGCGGAGATGTGGAACTTGTAAATCATGCTGATGGCCTGGAGGCAGTGTTATATTTTGCAGCAAGAAAGGTTTGTTAAGGACTTGTTAATAAATAGGGTGATATGGTTGTAGCACGGTGGCGAGGTGAAGATCTGTAGAGGATGTCTGAATGCCCCCGTGCTACAACTATAAAAAGGAGAGAAAAATGGAAGATATAATACTTCAGGCAAGAGACCTTTGCAAAAGCTTTTCCAGTGAGGGCGTGCAGAATCATGTGCTCAACAACATGGATCTGGATATCTATAAGGGAGATTTTACAGTCATCATGGGAGCGTCAGGCTCGGGAAAATCCACACTGCTTTACAGTCTGTCCGGGATGGACAGACCGACTTCGGGAAAGGTCATATATGATGGCGAGGATATAACAGAATACAATGAGAAGCGCATGGCAGAACTCAGGGTGTATGAGTTTGGATTTGTGTTTCAGCAGATACATCTTGTTAGTAACCTCAGCATTAGAGAGAACATACTTGTGCCGGGGTATATGAATAAGGATACGAGAACAAAAGAGACTGAAAACAGGGCTGATGAACTCATAAAAAAGATGAATATAGAAAGTGCTGCTGACCGACTTCCTGCACAGGTGTCCGGCGGAGAGGCACAGAGGGGCGCTATTGCCAGAGCGGTCATCAACAGTCCGGGTATCCTTTTCGCGGATGAGCCGACAGGCGCATTAAACCGCAGAAATACCCAGGATGTGCTGGACCTTCTCACCGAGCTCAACGTGGAGGGACAGAGCATACTCATGGTTACCCACGATGTGAGGGCTGCTATCAGGGCGAACAGGATCATCTACATAGAGGATGGAAGGATCATAGGTGAGCTGAAGCTGTCACAATATATTGAAGAAGATCGCAAGAGCCGTGAGAGCCAGATAGATGCATGGCTTGGTTCCATGCAGTGGTAGGAGGTGCCGGGATGAGATATATCATGATGGTGCTTCGAGGAAATATGAGAAGAAACAAGGGCGTGCATATAAGTGTGTTCGTGCTTATGCTTATCATTTCTCTGGCATTCTGTTCAGTGCTTTCTTACTACACGAATTCCATAAGGCATGATTCGGAAGCTATGGAAGAGGTTGGTTATGGAGGTATGCTTGCCGCACTTTATGGGGAGAACAGGCTGGATGCCTATGGAACAAGTGCAGACAAGATAATAAAGAATATTGGCAAATGTGATGCGGTGCAGGAAGTGAAAGCAGCAGATGTTGTATATCTGCTGCTTAAGGACTGCAATGGAAAAGGCGGAAACAGCAGCTTCGTTTTGAATGATACAGACAGCGTGCTCACATATGATCAGTATGATGTGGATAACAAAATGACAGATCGCCGGCTTGAAAAAGGTGAGGTAAGTGTGCCGTTCAGTTTCATAGGTATGTATGACTGCAAGATTGGTGATACAGTCGAGCTGGGCAATGATAACGGTTCTTATACCTTCAAAGTTGCGTCATTTTTCGAGGATCCATATATGGGATCTTCGGTCATGGGAATAAAGACGATATTGATCTCAGATGAGGATTTTGCGGATCTCAAGGCAAAGGCTGCGGAAGATCATAGAAGCGGACTGGAAGATGACGAGAGATCCTTTGAATTGTCAAAGCTTATCATAATAGATAAAAAGCCGGGCCTGGACCTCACGGAGATGGAGTTTGAGAGAGAACTGAATAATGTGAGTGATTTCGCGTCATATTGCTGGATAACTTTATCAAAGGAGCAGGCGGGAAGTTACATGCTTCTTATGACAAAGGTATTCTCCGCGGTGCTGCTTATATTTGTTGTGCTGCTTCTGGTGGCGGCTATGATAGTTCTAGGACACAACATCGGCAGCAGCATAGAGATGGATTTTGTTAACATAGGAATACTCAAAGCGGTCGGAATGACAAATGCATCGGTGAAGCTGGCGTTGCTTGCCGGGTATATGTGCACTGTGGCGGCTGGACTGTTTGCTGGAATACCACTGGCCATTCCGATACTAAAAATTATAAATAGTGCCACAAGATCTTCTTCAGGACTTGAAGTTCCGTTTGATATTAATGTAGGACTTGTGCTGTGTGTCATATTGGCGATACTGCTTCTGGTAGCAGCATTTATCATGTTGAAGACAAGGAGAATATCCGAGGCCACACCTATAAAGGCGATAAGAGGTGGACGGGACAGTGTGCATTTCTCAAGCGTTCTGAAGCTTCCGGTCTCAGGCAAGAAACTTGGTGTGAGTCTTGCATACAGACAGTTTATATCTGAGAAGAAACAGTATGCCGCAGCCATCATAGTGACTGCTATACTTGCCATGTTCATGATACTTATGAACGATATGATGCGCTGGTTTAATTCACAGAATATGCTGGTGGATATGTTTTCAGTCACGAAGTATGACCTGACTGCTTCGTTTGTCGATGAGGATACGCAGAAGGATATAGAGAATGTTATATCAGAACACACAGCGTATAGAAAATATCAAATGTCCAGCGAGTACCTTCTGTTCGATGATGTGCAGATGTATTGTTATATAGTGGAGGACCCTGATATGATCAACACGATAAGAAAGGGAAGAACCTGCACATATGACAATGAAGTGCTGATAACCCAGTATGTGGCTGATGGATTTCACATGAACGTAGGTGACACAGTCACAGTCAAGCGCGGCGGCGTGGCAAGGAAGATGGTGATCTCCGGCATATACGATTCGGCAAATGATATGGGCAAGAACTTTGCAATTAGTAAGGCTGCATATAGTAAGTTTGCCAGCGAAGAGACCGTAAGTGAGTCTGGTGTCAGTGGAGCTGCCAAAAGCAGTTCAGATGAAGAGGAATGGAGCGGCAAAGGAATATGTTATGATCTTGACAATACTGATGAATGTGATGCGATAATCCAGGAGATAGATAAGAGATATGGCGATAATCAGGGCATCACGTATTCAATACATTCAGCAAAGGATGATTTTGAAGAAGTGGCGGGTACAGTCAACATTGCAATACAGGGACTCACATTGCTCACATATATGTTGGGGGCTGTATTCGTGATAGTCACGGTCATAATCGTGTGTGGCAAGGTTCTCATGCGTGAGCAGAAGGATATCGGAATATACAAGGCACTTGGATTTACGTCCTTCAGACTCAGATGCCAGCTTGCGGTCCGCTTTATCGTGACGGCAGTTGTGGGTTCGCTGCTTGGTATAGTTCTGGCACTTATCGTCAGCAAGCCATTCTTCAAGGCAGGATTTGAATCATTTGGAATATACAGTTTTAATTTAAGTACAAGCGTGATATCACTGGTTATACCATTGGTATTTATGAGCGTGTTATTCTCTGTGGTAGCATTTATCAGAGCGGGGAACATCAGAAAGGTTCAGCCGCAGGTGCTCATCGCAGATCAGTAGAAGTATATAGGAGAGTGGAACTATGTATACAATGTCAGTAGACAAGGTGGGTATATATAATGGATAAGTTGATCATATATCTGATATGTATAAATATACTAGGAGCTGTTCTTGATGGAGTGACGGCTGCGAGACGCAGGAGAACAAGCCATAAGGCACTCAGTGTTCTGCTGGGGGTCATAGCCATTGCCGGTGGTGCCCCTGGCATGATAATAGCATTTGCGTTGTGTGACAGGACTGCATCCAAGACGAATATGATGCTGAGAGTGTTCACAGTGTGCGTGTGTGTGATAGAACTTGCAGTGTTCATGACTTGGAAGCTCAGACCTGTGGGCAAATTGAACTTTGCATTCTGGGATGTGTTTGTGGAATACAGGTGGACGTTGTGGTTCGTTGCGGCAGTGAGTGTTGTAACATTTGTCATGTTCGGAATTGACAAATACAGAGCGGTCAAGGGAGGATACAGGATCCCCATAGCGGTCCTTCTCGGTATGGCATTTGCCGGGGGAAGTATTGGTGCTCTGCTTGGAATGGTGGTGTTCAGGCATAAGATAAGGAAGAATTATTTCTCGGTTGGAGTACCACTTATACTTGTAATGCAGGTGGTGCTTTTGATGTGTGTGGTTAATCTGCTGTAGGATCCGCAAATATCCCCAGTTCAGGCGGGTAGTTGGTAAATGCAAAGAATGCAACCGCGAGAATAGCCAGGATGGTCATGGCAACGTAGTCGTTTGTGCACATTTGCCTGGATTCTAATCTGTTTTCGGTGCGCAATGCATATACAACCCCGGCGAAATAAAGTGCGATATTCAGAAACTCATAATTCCTGCCCAGTACACCATTTAGAGTGTAGAAACAGACCACAATGAATGCCATACCTGACAGGATACCGACAGTCCTTGCTGGAAGATAATGTTCCGGCAGGGGCTTATCTTTTATATGCGCCCAGAGAAATTCGATTAGCGTAAGCAGGAGCATAGGGAAAAATATGAGTTTTAGATGCTCCCAAGTCGACTCGTTCACTGCCGAGAATAGTCCGACAGCGGGATTGTCATTTGACCACTCGTATGTGAAATGCAGCAGCACTCCGAGGATCGATATGAAGAAAAAACGAAAAAAATTGAGTTTGTTAGTAGTTGCCATAGAGCGTTCTCCGATGAAAACTAGTGCTATATTACATAGTATATGACGAATATGGTATTTCATGTAGCGGAGAAACCGAAATCACCGAAATTAAGATAAACATAATTGGGATATATTGTCGGTGATGTTATAATTATTTCAACGAATGTTTTGTTTAAAGGGGAAGTGTATATGCGTTTGATCCATTTATCTGATCTTCACATAGGAAAGCGTGTAAATGAATTTTCTATGTTGGAGGATCAGGAGTATATATTAAAAGAAATACTGGGCATCATCGATGATGAGCAGCCGGATGGAGTCATCATAGCCGGGGATGTATATGATAAGTCTGTGCCGAGCGAGGAGGCGGTGAAACTGCTGGACAGCTTCCTGACTTCGCTTGCAAAGAGAAAGCTGCAAGTATATATCATCAGCGGCAACCATGATTCGGCGGCCAAGCTGGCATTTGCATCAAGTCTGATTGATCTCAGTGGAATCCATATATCGCCGGTATATGATTCGGCACAGATAGCCATGATGGGAGATGGGCTGGTCAGACCATATAAGCTGGAGGATGGAAAAGGACAGATGGCGAACATATACATGCTGCCATTTGTGAAGCCGGCAATGGTCAGAGCGGTATTCCCTGATGAGGCGGATTATATAAAGGATTACACGGATGCCTGCCGTGTGGCGGTGGAGCACATGGATGTTGATGAGAAGGTTACAAATATCCTTGTGGCCCACCAGTTCGTGACCGGGGCTGTGCGCTCGGAGTCGGAGGAGAATGTGGGCGGTCTGGACAATGTGGATGTGTCGGTATTTGACTCATTTGACTATGTGGCGCTGGGGCATATACATGGACCGCAGAAGGTGGGCAGGGAGACTGTCAGATACTGTGGAACACCGCTTAAGTATTCTCTTTCGGAGGCTAACCACACCAAATCGGTGACAGTTGTTGACATCCCTGAGAACAAGAAAATAGAGATAAGGACTGTTCCGCTTGTTCCGATGCATGAGCTGCGCGAGGTAAAGGGAACATTTGACGAGCTGATGGACAGGCGAAACTATGAGGGGACGGCTGTGGATGATTATCTGTATGTGGTTCTCACGGACGAGGATGACGTGCCGGATGCTTTGGGAAAACTCAGAACGGTCTATCCAAATGTGATGAAGCTTGGATACGACAACACCAGAACCCGTGTGACACAGACGATAGACGATGGCGCTGTGCTTGAAGGGAAAAAGCCTATAGATCTGTTTGGAGAGTTGTATGAGAAGCAGAACAACAAGGAAATGAGCGATGAACAGAGGAGTTTTGTTCAGGATATTATAGACTCTATATGGAAGGAGGAGCGCTTATGAGCGAAGCGAATAACTCAAATGCGCTCCGACGACCTGCCCCGCTCGCGGAGGCGAGAGGGGCGATACATTGTGAAAGGAGGCCTGGTGATGAGACCCATAAATCTTACGATGTCGGCATTTGGACCATATGCGGGAGTCCAGATGCTTGACATGGCCCAGCTTGGGGCTGAGGGCTTGTATCTTGTGACTGGGGATACAGGTGCGGGAAAGACCACGATATTCGATGCCATCTGTTATGCGCTGTATGATGAGCCGAGCGGGGCGAGCCGTGATGCGAGGATGATGAGATCAACGTATGCCGATGTGGACACAGATACCTACGTTGAGCTGACATTTGATCATATGGGGAAGACTTACAGAGTTAAAAGAAATCCTTCCTATGAGAGACGTAAGAAAAAAGGTGAGGGAACTACCCTGCAGGATGCGGCTGCAGAATTGTATCTGCCGGATGACTCGGTCATTGCCAACAGAACGAAGGTAAATTCATATCTTCAGGAATTGTTGGGTGTGGACAGAGAGCAGTTTTCGCAGATATCTATGCTTGCCCAGGGTGAGTTCAAGGAACTGTTGGTGGCGGAGTCCGGGGACAGACAGAAGATATTCAGCAAGCTTTTTCACACATCAAGGTATTTTGTTCTGCAGAAACGTCTTCAGGATGAGACGAGAAAGCTTCAGAGTGAACGGGACGATATGAAGAAGAGTATAGAGCAGTATATATCCGGGATAGTCTTCGGAGAGGATGATCCTCTGGGGCTCAGTGTCCAGAAGGCAAAGGACGGCCAGATGCCAATTGATGAGGTGATCACACTCATCGGAAAGCTTATTGTAACGGAGAAGGCAAGAACGGATTCATATGAGAAGCAGATCAGTACACTTGAGACCCGGGTTGGGGAACTTGACACGCTGATAGGCAAGGCACAGCAGACAGAGAAAGCCAGAGTGCAGCTTGAAAAGGCACATTTGGAGCTTGCAAATGTACAGAATGACAGAACTGTTGCTGAGGCAGAGTTAAACAGGACAAAGGAAGCGCGCCCAGAAACGGAAGAGCTCCAAAGGCAGGCAGCAGTTATAAATAACGAGCTTCCAAACTATGAGAAACTGGATGAGAAGCGAAAAAATGTTGCAGACGAGGAACAGCTCCTACAAAGGCAAAATGAACAGGCAGAGAAGGGCAGAATGCTTGTGACAGACAAACAGAAGAGCATAGAAAAGCTGAGACTGGAACAGACACAGCTTGCGGATGCGGGGGAGAAAATAGTTGCAATCACGGCATCGAGGGAGAAGATGGCTGACGCTGTTGACTATCTGAATGGCATAAGCAGACTGCTCATGGAATACAGCAGAAGAAAGCAGGCGGTGGACAAAGCACAGAAGCAGTATCTGTTTGATAATGAGATGTATACCAGAAAGCAGGATATATATGAGCATATGAGCACGCTCTACAGGAATGCCCAGGCGGGAATCCTTGCAAAGGATCTGAAGGAGGGACAGGCGTGCCCTGTGTGTGGTGCGACGGAGCACAAACTCCTTGCGTTGCTGCCAAAGGAGGCTCCGACAGATGCGCAGTTAGAGGACGCGAAGAAGGATGCGGACAGAGCACGCGACAGGGCAAATGCCAGCGCTACGGATGCAAAGGTAAAGCTTGCCAGTGTCACTGAGATCAGAAACAGCATCATTGAGCAGGCCAGGAAGAAATTTGACACCCCGGAGGATATAGACGGTCTGCCGGAAAAGGTTGAGAAGAATATAGGATATTACGATGAGAAGATTGCCGATACTGACAGACAGATCGAGGCTGAACGCAAAAGGGTCAGCAGAAGGGATGAGCTTGCTGCAAAACTTCCTCAGGAGGAAGAAGCATTTGCTGGGATGCAGGTGAAGCTGGCGGAGCTTGAGAGAAATATATCGGCGCTCACGGCAAAGGTTGTCTCAGACAGAGAACAGGCGACAGAACTGGCCGCGGGGCTCAGATTCAGAAATCGGAGTGAGGCGGAAACGAAGATGAATGAGATTCTTGGCAGAGCAAAGAAACTGCAGGATTCATTTGATGCCGCTGAGAAGAGATATAATGCTGTGATCCAGGATATTAAGACACTGGAGGGGCAGATAAAGGCTCTGACAGACACGCTGGAATCAGCAGAGAAGCTCGAACTTGCTAAGCTTGAGGAAGATAAAACCGCAGTGAGAGATGAGCTGGGAAGGATCAGACTTCTCATGCAGGATGGAAACAGCCGCATCCGTGCAAATGAAACGGCTATGGCGAATATAAGCAGAAAGTCCGATGAGCTTTTGGCAAAAGAAAAGAAATATGTAAGCGTGAAGTCGCTCTATGACACTGCCTCAGGAAATGTATCCGGCAAGAACAAGATAAACCTTGAGGCGTATATACAGATGTCGTATTTTGACAGGATAATTCAGCGTGCAAATCTGAGATTCCTGAAGATGTCAGATGGTCAGTATGAGCTGGGGCGTGTGACGGACAGCAGTGACAAGAGAAGCCAGATCGGCCTTGACCTCTGTGTTGTGGATCATTACAACGGCAGCAGACGAGACGTTAAGTCTCTTTCTGGGGGCGAGTCATTCATGGCATCACTCTCCCTTGCACTTGGACTCTCCGATGAGGTGCAGGCTTCGGCTGGCGGCATACAGATAGATACGATGTTTGTGGATGAGGGCTTTGGCTCACTGGACACAGAAAAGACTCTGCCACAGGCATACAAAGCGCTGGTCAGCGTGACCGAGGGACGCAAGCTGGTGGGAATAATATCGCACGTGACTGAACTCAAGGAGAAGATTGACAAGCAGATCGTGGTGGAAAAGGACAGAACCGGCAGGGCGAAGGCCCGGCTGGTGGTGTAGGAATTTTAGTCATCCGAGTATTGGGCTAAAATGTGCTCAAGTTTATTAAAGTCTACACATCTTTTGGTAAGGTTACGATTTTTGTCGGGAAAATCAGTTATGAGAGAGTGGACTTTATTGGCTCTGTTGATTATGGTATCGGAATGATTCCGACACCAGGATAATTGCTTCTGCATAAGAATCTTTCGTTTTGTTTTATCTGGGGTATCGTGAGGGTTTAATTTCAGATTGACCTTAGATATAACTGAGTTGTTAACTGGAATCATATTGTTTAGATTGAGAATTCCTATGATTTTAGAAGAATACTCAGGATGCCTGCTGTTGTGGTCAAATATTTTGATGAAATCAATCTGGCTTTTCATATTTTCAAATTTCTTTTTTGGTGAGGTAAGGGGGATGCAATATTTCTGACCACCTATAAGAATGATTATTCCAAGAAATGGTCGATTCTCCTTACATACCTGAGGGGAGACTGACGTTACGTTGTCATCTGCACAAGACAGATTTCTTATGTATTTTAAATCAATATAGTAAAAATTTAGGATATCCATTATCGCCTTTCTGAGAATATAAAAGAGCTGTGCTAAAATGCACAGCTCTTAAAAACCTTTTTGCATGGTAGGGCTCCCATAAAATTGTTCCATTTTGTATGGTAGAACATCCATATTAAAATTGTTCATTTGTTTTATATGGTAGAACACCCATCTCTTAAAGTTCCCATTTCGCATGGTAAGGTTACCATAATCATATCATACAAGAATTCTAATATTCAATAATGTTAGTGTCAATTAGAGCTGACTTATTTAGTAACTTATAGTAATCTGAGAATATCCTAAAAAGTGGTCAATATCAAGTGTAATTACTGATATTTTATAAAACGTTTATAAAAGTATACAAAGTGTAGAATAGTAGAAAAATGTTAGCTGTTTGCTTTACAAATCGGAGTTGATAAACAATAATGGTTCATGTATGAATGAATAAGGACGGTACACTATAATGGAACTTTTTGATATATGCGACGAACAGGGCAACCCTACCGGAGACACAGTGGAGAGGAGCGAGGCACATGCAAAAGGCATATGTCATAGGACTGCCCATATCTGGATAGCGAAGCAAGAGAATGGAAGGTATAAGGTTATTCTGCAGAAGAGGTCGATGGATAAGGATTCTTTTCCCGGAAGGTATGACACTTCCTCTGCCGGACATATACAGGCGGGCGATGAACCGATGGAGTCGGCACTCAGGGAACTCGGAGAGGAGCTTGGCATCAAAGCTGAGGCCGCAGATCTTGATTTCGCGGGAACATTCAGGATCCGGTATGAGAAGGAATTTCATGGCAGAATGTTCAGGGACAACGAGGTGGCATTTGTGTTCGTGTATCAGAAACAGGTGGACATAGCAGATCTGACAATACAGAAGGAAGAGCTTGACGGCGTGTGCTGGTTTGATCTTGAGGACACTTATGAGGCATGTAAGAATCATGACCAGAAGTCCTGCGTGCCACTCGGCGGCCTTGAGACGGTGCGAAGATACCTGGATGGCAAATAGAGATAACTTTCAAAAATATGTTGCCAGACTAGTTAGTTTGTGCTAACATAACGTGTGTTATGGAAAACGACAAGCGTAGTGAAACGATAGAAAAACTTAAAAAAGCCGGCAAAGAGGAATTCCTTGAAAATGGTTACCAGAGGGCAAGCCTCAGAAAGATATGCAAGAGTGCTGGAGTTACCACCGGAGCTTTCTACTTTTCATTTGAGAGCAAGGAGGCTCTGTTTAAGGCGATACTTGAACCGCTTGTGAACCAATATGAAGCCATGCTTGGAGAACTTATGAAGGGGGAGATTGAGAACCCCGCCACGGGCGTAGATGCAGATAAGATTATGATGCAATTCCTTCGGGCACACAGGGAAGAGGTAATGATCATCATGCATGGCGCTGACGGCAGCTGCTATGAGAATTATCACCAGAGGGTTGAGGAGTTCATGAGACATTCATTTGCGGCATATTACAGGTCACAGCTTGGATGCGAGCCGGATGAGACTTTGGTTCGCGTGCTGGCTAAGATGCGGCTTGAAGGAGCCATGGCGATACTGAACGAGGATGTAGATGTGGAGAAGAAAATGTATCTGACAGAAAAGATCGGCATTCATGCCACCGGCGGTACAGAAAAGTTGATAGAGAGTTTAAAGAAAGAGGTTCATCGATGATGAACCTCTTATTTTTACGAACATAACAAAACATGACAAATGTTATATTTTATGTAAACGCCGTGCGAAGCGCCTCTCATGCGTTTACACAATTAAAAAGCAGGAGGAAATGAAAAAATGGTTAGCACACAGAACAATACAGTAAGCAGATCAAAGGTCGACATAACGGGAGTCCCGGAGACGATGCTCCAGACACTCTATGCCAGGGCGAAAGAATCAAGAAAACCGGATCATGCCATATACGATGGCAAGGCCATAGAGATAGTTGACAGCCTGGATTATGACTTTTCACTGGCGGACAAGGATCTGGCAATGGGAAGCGGAGTTATAGCGCGAACTATAGTTCTTGATAAGCTTGTATCAGAATACCTGAAAAAGCATAATGGTGCTGTGGTTGTGAATATCGCCTGTGGTCTTGATACCCGTTGCTATAGAAATGAGGGCAAATATAAAGACTGGTACAACATTGATCTCCCGGAGACCATGACTGTAAGGGCAAAGTTCCTGCAGGAGGACGGACCGGTGTACCAGATAGCGGAATCTGCCATGGACGACAAATGGGCTGACATGGTAGAGTATGCCGGTGAACCTGTGCTGGTCATCATAGAGGGGCTTACGATGTATCTCACAGAAGCTGATGTGAAGAAAATATTCGACATAATAGACAGGAAATTTACTCATGCTACGGTGCTCGTAGAGACTATGGCTCCGTTCATGGCAAAGCATATCAAGGAGAAATCCATCCATGAAAGCCATGCCAGGTTTTCCTGGGGCGTGTCAAATGGAAAGAAGCTGGCGGAGATCATACCGAAATACAGATACATAGAACAGCACAGTCTTGTAGAAGGAATGGCTGAGTTCATACCGGTATATAAAGTCATTGGCAAAATACCATTTGTCAGCAATATATCAAACAAGATAGTAGTGATGGAAAAGTGATAAAAAGTGTTGACATAAAGTTAAAAGCCATTTATGATACAGTAAAATGCAAATGACTTGCAAATTCAAAAAAGAGGAATATTATGGCGAGGGAGTATAAAACGAGAATAAGTCAGGCTATAGAGGCATTTGCTGCAGAGAGGCAGGACAGAGGGTTTTGCGCGGCTGATGTAAGTGTGTATTTGGATGAGAATGGCATAGATGCGAATACAACAACTGTATATCGCAACCTTGACCGCATGGTTACCCAGGACAAATTGATAAAGTATCAGAGTGCTGATGGTGGTTCAAGTATGTATAGAATGGAAAAGGCTGATCATAGTTGTCATGAACACCTTCATATGCAGTGTGTTAAGTGCGGAAGAGTCATACATATTGACCGCGATACCATGAATCACATAGCTAAAGGAGTTCATGAGAGGTATGGATTTATGATCGACTGTGACAGATCGTCGATATGTGGTATTTGCAAAGATTGTCAGAGGCGTTGTGGAGTCGCTGTAGTCTAAACTAAACGTGATTGTTACAGATGGGATTGCATCGTTACGGTCACAACGAAAACTATATATCCCCAAATTCCTACAATGAAAAGGAGGTGTGCAGAATGAGTAAAAAGAGAATAATGTCATGGATTCTTATAGTGTTCTTTGTATCGGAAGTACTTTTCTCTTACGGCTATATTGCGCGCAATGTGGAGCATGACTGTACGGGGCAGGAATGTCCTATATGTATGCATTTGCAGCAGGCTGCACAGTTCCTTTCAAATATAAAGACAATGTCAACTACGCCAGTGTTCCTGGCGTTCTTAAGTGTGTTCACACTTGGAGTTGTATTGGTGTATACCCACGAGTATTGTACCGATACGCTCGTTTCCCTGAAGGTGGAATTGCTGAATTGATTTAAAGTACGGATATTGACTGAGAATTGCGTCTGGAAATACATCTAAAGATAAGGGCGAATACTTATTATTGGTGTTTTTTGATCTAGAGGCAGTTTATTAAATTTACCCAATTATAGGCATCAAAATATGCCTGTCAATTTTATCAATCAATTCGGAGGTTTATTGATCATTATGAAAAATAGAATATTTGGCCTTGTTATGGCATCGGTACTTACTGTTTCAGCATTTTGTGGCTGCGGAGCATCAATGACGGCAGCAGATTCTGATCAGAAAGGGGGCAGTGTGCCTGAAAATACGGCAAATGCTGCGGCGTACAGCATTGTATGTACGACTTTTCCTCAGTATGACTGGATCCGCAATATTATAGGCGGTGATTCCGACAAGTTTCAGCTTACTATGCTGCTCGATCAGGGGATGGATCTTCACAGTTATCAGCCAACTGCAGAGGATATAGCAAAGATAGCTGACGCAGATATGCTTGTGTATGTTGGCGGTGAGTCTGATGGCTGGGTGGATAGTGCCCTGAAAGAAGCGACTAATAAGGATATGAAGGTTGTAAATATGCTTGACGCTTTGGGAACTGCAGTCAAAGAGGAAGAGGTTGTTCCAGGCATGCAGGCAGAGGAAGAAGAGGGAGGAGAGGAAGGCCCGGAGTATGATGAACATGTATGGCTTTCACTCAAGAACGCAGTGGCGTTGACGAATGTGTTGGCGGATAATATCCAGGCGCTTGATCCAGATAATAAATCTGATTACATGGAGAATGCAGGCAAGTACGTTGATGAACTCAATGATCTTGATGGAAGGTACGAACTAACAGTTTCTAAGGGAAAACGTCAGGCAATTCTGTTTGGCGACAGATTCCCTTTCCGATATATGGCGGATGATTATGGCCTTACTTACTATGCTGCATTTGTGGGATGCAGTGCTGAGTCGGAGGCAAGTTTTGAGACGATAACATTCCTTGCGCAGAAGGTGGATGAGTTAAAGCTTCCGGTTATTCTGACGATAGAGGGTGCGGATCACAGTATAGCAGAGTCGATAAAGAAGACAACAGATTCGAAAAATCAGGAGATCCTGACGATGAATTCGATGCAGTCTGTGACTGCAAAGGCTGTAGCTGATGGTGAGACGTATCTGAACGTGATGGAAGATAACTTGAACGTACTTTCTCAGGCATTGAATTAATTGCTGAACAATAAAACAAATTTAGATTTATAGGAGAAAACAAATGTCATATATAACGTGCAAAGACCTGGCAGTGGGATATGATGGACGTGCAGTTGCGTCAGGCATTAATTTCAGTATAGACAAGGGAGACTATCTCTGTATAGTTGGAGAGAACGGAGCGGGAAAGAGTACCTTGGTAAAAACTCTGCTTGGCCTGTTGAAACCGGTTTCAGGAGAGATAAAGTTTGGCGATGATCTGACATCGCGTGATATAGGCTATCTGCCGCAGCAGACACCTGTGCAGAAGGATTTCCCTGCGACTGTATGGGAGGTGGCTTTGTCGGGAACGCTGCCTAAGTGCGGAGCACGTCCTTTTTATGGCAGAAAGGAAAAGCAGCTTGCACAATCTCAACTTGAACGACTTGGAATATGGGATATACGCAGGAAATGTTACAGGCATTTGTCGGGAGGACAGCAGCAGCGCGTCCTTCTGGCGAGAGCCCTGTGTGCAACTGAGAATCTTCTTCTGCTTGACGAACCGGTAACTGGCCTTGATCCTGTTGCAACGGCACAGTTCTATCAGATGATACAGCAGTTAAATGAAAATGGTGTGGCAGTGATCATGATATCACATGATCTGAGGGCAATAGATTGCGCCGGACATGTGCTTCATATGAATCATGGGGGCTCGTTCTGGGGCAGCAGAGAGGAATATAAGAACAGCAGATTTTGGAACATCATTTCGGTAGAATATGAGAAAGGTGGTGGACAGAGTGCAGCTTGTTGATAAGTTAATTTACTATATGCAGTATCCATTTGTTAAGTATGCTCTTGTGGTTGGTATTCTTATAGCATTGTGTTCGTCACTTTTCGGTGCAACATTGGTTTTGAAAAGATTTTCATTTATCGGCGATGGACTTTCGCATGTTGCATTTGGAGCAATGGCGGTAGGATCTGTTCTGAAACTGACAAACAACACGATCATAGTGATGCCGGTGACTGTGGCTGCTGCAATTCTCATACTTATGTCGGGACAAAATGCGAAGCTTAAGGGAGATGCCGCGATAGCTATGATGTCTGTCGGTGCTTTAGCCGTAGGTTATCTGATAATGAATGTATTTTCCACGTCAGCAAATGTATCGGGGGATGTGTGCTCTACGTTGTTTGGTTCAACCTCAATACTTACATTGACAATGGGAGAAGTGTGGCTGTGTATAGTTATGTCAATATGTGTAATAGCGTTTTTCTGTTTGTTCTACAACAGGATATTTGCAGTCACATTTGACGAGAGTTTTACCAGGGCAATCGGGAAAAATGCAGGGGCATATAATCTGGCGCTGGCGGTGATAATCGCTGTGATAATGCTCATGTACGGTAGAGAAGCACAAAGCAAAACAAGGATAGCCAGCCCTGCCACTATTCCGAAGTCAGGGGAACGCAATAGAAAAATTCATAGC
>OLOU01000356.1_pt1 | contig 41597 bp, 40 predicted proteins | sample 1672101 | NCBI WGS metagenome assembly OLOU01 (sample SAMEA3136645, study PRJEB25190) | human gut metagenome | biome: human gut; feature: human-associated habitat; material: faeces | place: Austria | collected 2013
TAAATGTTTTCAAATAAATCTGACGTGTATCTGTTCAGTTTTCAATGTTCTGTCTCAGCCCGTCTCCCGGACTGCCTGTCTATAATACCCAATATCACAGCGTTTGTAAAGTGTTTTTTTTGGATTTTATTCAAAATTTATTTCTAAATAGGTTTTTTAGCCCTTCTGCGCTACATAATTTTATTTCAATTAATTTTAGTATTATTTTTCTAACGCTCTTTATAGCTCAAATATAGCAAAAAGAGAAGTATTTACTCCTCTAATATATACTTCTCTATAACCTCTGCACATCCATCATGATCATTATCAGATACAATTACATCACTGATCTCTTTAATACTCTCTTTCGCATTACCCATTGCAACTGCAAGACCTGCAGTTTCTAATGCTTCCTTATCATTATCTGCATCACCTACTACTATAGTCTCTTCAATAGAGATACCTAAATGATGGCATAACTGTTTTAATCCAGTTCCTTTATCTACACCTTTCGCATTCATTTCTAAACCTGTTGCTTCTGAATCCTTCATCTCTAATTCAAGTCCTGCTTCTTTAATAGCTTTTCTTGTATGATCTCTTGCAGCTTTTGAATGATGATAAATGTTAAGTTTATGTACTGAATAAGGATTACCTGCATAATAGTCATAGATGTTATCTACTTTAGTAGTGACTTCTTCATACATAGGCTGGTAGACACCCATATAATAATCATTCATACGTGGTACTTTGTCTTTTTCTACCACAGATGTAATTCCCATCAAATGAACCATCTCATCCGTTTCCTTACCAATTTGAATCAATGTGTTGACTTCTTCTTCACTTAATGGTGATTCATAGATACTTCTTTCTTCTTCATAATCATAGGCAAGTGCACCACTGACACAATTCACATAGCGTAGTCTTGGTAGCACTTCTCTATACTCCTTAAGTTCTGCAGGACATCTTCCTGTATTCAATATCACTATCTTACCTGCATCGATTGCTTTATTAATGGCCTCTACAGTTTTATCTGAAATCTTCTTTTCACTATTAAGAAGTGTACCATCCATATCAAATGCGATTAATTTATACATGTGTAATTCCCCCTTTTATATGTATCATATTCTATCACAATATAGCCTGCAAATATGAGCAGTTTCATAATATCAAAAAGAGGAACAATCTAGTTCCCCTGTTGTCCTAATCATTCCCATAGTCATATATCCACCATTAGAACATGCTATTAGAGGGTGTTCCATCATTGTGTTATTTCTTCTATGAGTAGTTTCATTCTGTGATCAAAGTCTACTTTGATTTCACATTCCCATACTGTAATGACATTGTAGTCCACTTGTTGTAATAGGTTATAGTTGTTTCTTAATGGAATTGAAAATTTACCTCTTAGGTAAATTAATATCATTGACGTTTATGACAAATAATATTATAATATATTTACCTTAGAGGTAAACTCACGAAAGAGGTGATGGATTGAAAATCACATATAAGACTCGCAAGATTGAAAAGGTGTGTACAATTGCAAGCGAAGCAGAAAAGAAATATGGTTCAGAAATGGCAGAAAAAATCCATCAGCGTATAGATGAAATAGATGCATCAGATACTATTGAAGAGATGGTTCAATACCATATTGGAAGATGTCATCCATTAAAAGGAAATCGCAAAGGTCAATACGCAATGGATTTAGTCCATCCCTATCGACTGATTTTTGAACAAATAGGGGATGAAATTAAAATTGCAAACGTAATGGAAATTGTAGATTATCATTAATTTACGTTTAATTAAAGGAGGTATTACGATGGTGAAAAGTCGCAGTTTTATTGCAACACCACCAGGAGCAACTATTAAAGAGCAGTTGCTTGATAGAGGACTTAGCCAGAAAGAATTTGCAGTACGCATGGGTATGTCCGAAAAACACATTAGCAAATTAATCAATGGCGAAGTTCAGTTGACTCCGGATGTTGCTGTTCGTTTAGAAATGGTATTAGGTATTCCTGCTAAGTTTTGGAATAAACTAGAAGCCACTTATCGCGAAAAACTTATAAAAGCCAATGCTGAGAATGACATGGATGCTGATAAGGAACTTGCAAAGAAACTACCCTATCGTGAAATGGCTAAAAATGGTTGGGTTCCTGAGACCAGAGATATAACCGAAAAAGTTATTTATCTTAGAAAATATTTTGAAGTTGTAAAACTTGAGATTATTAAAAATATGCAATTGTCAAAAATAGCATGTCGTAGATTGGCCGAAACAGAAAAAAGTGATCTTGCTCTATTGGCATGGGCACAGAAAGCCAAGCTAGAAGCTCGTAGTATCGATACTTCATTAGTTGATTTAAAAACACTTAAGAAAAGTTTACCCGAAATAAGAAGTATGACCACAATGAATCCTTCTGATTTCTGCCCTAAATTGATTGAACTGTTATCCAGTTGTGGTATTGCACTTGTATTTCTTCCTCACATTGGAGGTTCTTTCCTACATGGTGCAACTTTCTACGATGGAAACAAAATAGTTGTTGGCTTAACAGTTCGAGGTAAAGATGCAGATAAATTCTGGTTTAGTCTATTTCATGAGCTTGGACACATTTTACTTGGCCACATCAACCAGCCAAATGGAACAACCGAAGAAGATGAAAAAGCCGCTGACAGTTTTGCAAAAGAAACACTCATTCCTACAGAAGAATTCAACGCATTTACTACTCAGAATGATTTTTCCAAAGCAGCCATTTGTGCTTTTGCTCAAGAAGAACACATTCTTTGTGGAGTTGTTGTGGGACGTCTACAAAAGGAAGGCTTCATAAACTATAATTGTTGTAATGATTTAAAGACAAAATATACATTATCAGCGTAAGTATCTAAGAAGAATCTCTTTTTGGAGAATACAAATGAAGATAAAGAGTTGCTATTGAACGAAAAAGGAACATCCTACTAGAGGGTGTTCCTTTTACTGTGTTATTTCTTCTATGAGTAGTTTCATTCTGTGTTCAAAGTCTTCTTTGATTTCACATTCCCATACTGTAATGACATTGTAGTCCATTTGTTGTAATAGGTTATAGTTCTTAATGTCATTATCCACATTCTTATCAATCTTCTTTGTCCAATATTCTGTATTAGATTTAGGAAGAACAGCTAATTTGCAGTTATAGTGATGATGCCAGAAACAGCCATTGATAAATATTACTGTTTTATATTTAGGTATAACTATATCTGGTTTACCAGGTAAATCTTTAACATTCTTGCGGTATCTAAAACCATGGGCCCAAAGGTATTTTCTTACCTTTACTTCAATAGAAGTATTCTTACCTTTAATAGCACTCATGTTTTTATGACGTTGTTCTTTTGTAAGATTGTCTGGCATAATATTATCTCTTTCAAAAAATATTCATATATAACATTCTACTACTGGAATGTGCTTTCACAACTGCAATTAAACTTTTAAACTCATAAAAAAAACAGCCACCTCAGTGACCGTTCAACATCTACTCTTCATCTTGTTCCAAATCATCCAAATGATACATCTTCTCATATGTTCCTAACACATAGAAATCAATTCTATATTTCTTCTCTTCTAGCTTAGTAAACATAAAACTATCTACACCAAATATTCTCAACATATCATAAGTAACTAATGTTTTCTCTGGTAACTCAAATACATCTCTCAATAGCCATTTACCCAATGCTTTATAATGCTCTTTGACATACTTTAGCACTCTTTTCTGTTCCATCAGGAAGTAATAATGTAAATGGTTCATCTCTATTTGGAAAGAAATCAACACTTCTATTTCTATCTTCTGATAAAACATAGAACCACCTGTTTCTTAATATTAGTTTATTGCATCCACAATACTATCAGCTATTCTGTGAATAACTGATACACATACAGAATTCCCTGCCTGTTTATATAATCTAGATTCTGCCATATCAGTAGGTAGCTTAAAATCTTTAGGGAATCCCTGTGCATTAAAACATTCATGTGGTGTCATTTTACGTATTCCATTATCAGTCATAATAAGACATACATTATGTCCACCCATTCCCTGATTAGCTGTTAAAGTAGGTACTACCCTTGATTTATTCTTACGTACATACTGTCTTCTCCACTGATAAACAGCACGATCATCATCCATTGCTTCTACAAGCTTCTCATAGATATCACCTTTATACTTACCAGGAGTATAATAGTATTTCTCATCTATCTTAGTATGGAAATCAATGATGTTTTCCAATTGATTTGTAAGTTCTACTTTGTCTGGAAAACTAAACTTATTACATTCTTCTTCACTTAAGAATCCTACAATATATATTCTTTCTCTGTTCTGTGGAACATTTCCATATTCCATTGCATTTAAAACTTTATGTTTCACATGATAACCTAACTCTTCTAAAGTATTTAATATTACTCTAAAAGTATTCCCATTATCATGTGTCACAAGGTTTTTCACATTTTCTAAGAATACAATCTTAGGTTTCTTTGCTTCAATGATTCTTGCTACTTCAAAGAATAATGTACCTCTTCCTTTTTCATCATCAAAACCTTGTCTATAACCAGCTACACTAAATGATTGACATGGAAAACCTGCAAGACATACATCAAAATCTGGAATTTGGTCTGGCTGTACTTCTCTTATATCTCTACAATCTACAGTAATATCTGAATTCAGATTATATGTTCTTGCTGGATAAGGATCTATTTCATTCGCATATACAGTTTCAAAACAATCTGTTGATTCAAACCCTAAATCTATTCCTCCTACACCCGCAAAAAATGATGCACATTTCAATTTATTATTCATTCAATTCAAACTCCTTTATTATTCTTTTTATGCAATATTTAATGTGAATATGTTAAAAACCTTCAGACACAAGAAATGTGTCTAATACTTTTGTGAGAACTGATGTCATATTCTCATCATTCGCAACACAATATGTCTTTAATCTCTTCTTTAAATCAGCATTAATATAAAACTGCACCGGCTTTGTTTCTAAACCTTTTTCTTTTACTTCATTCTCTTTATTCATCCTATATCCCTCTAACCATATATCGAAGTATGTCCTACACTCTATACATACTCCACTTTTTCTAAAATTTCCTATCGTAATCCAAAAAAATATTTCATGATTTAATGAAATCATGATTAGATTATCATAGGCTGCCTACTAATACAAGACTTGTAATTTCTATTCATTTCTATAACTCTATTGTTTAATCAAACTTACAATGATAGTATAAAATTAATCAATAACATTACAGAAAGGAATGATAATATGTCTTATCCAAATTTTTATAAATTAAAGTTATTAGAGAAAGATGGCAAACGTATCCATACTATACCAGAAGGTCGAAAAGTTCCTTTTGAAGCAATAGGAACTATTGATCCTAAAGATGTACAAAAAGTACTGGATTTCTCTCTTGATATGGCATATGGAGAAGGACATCACCGAGACCACCGCCGAGGTGGAGAACATAAAAGAACACCCAATGAAATATTCATTAGTGATATTCAGGGAAAACTTGCAGAATATGCCGTTTATTATTGTCTTAAAGATTATGGTTTAGAGATGAATGAGCCTAATTTAGATGTTTATGGCGAAAATGTTTGGGATAGTGTAGATATTGACTGTAATGGCAAACATATCTCAATCAAATCCACAAAGGATTTTGGGCAGCTTCTTCTTCTAGAGAAAAAGGACTGGGATGAATCTGGACGTTATATACCAAATATAAAAATACCTAATAAAGTTGCAGAATATGATTATCATATACTTGTAAGAATTAGTCCATCATGTGAAGATCTGCTACGTGCACGCAAACTTTTCTATGGTAAAGAAATACCTGAAGATGTAATTGAAATGCTGAAAAAACAGAAATGGACTTATTCAATGCCTCGCTTTATAACTAGAGAAGAACTTATAACTCTGATTGAAAAGAATTTTGTACTTAAAGCAGGTGAGTACTTCAATAGAACAAAAATGGATGCAACCAACTATTATGTTAAAGCATATGATATGCATAAGCTTTTTGAGATAAAAGACAAACTATAAAAACTCTTAATACTTACCTCAAAGTGCCTACTACCCTCCTATCTAATTCTCTAGTAGAATACATATAGGAGGATATTTTACATGAGTGAACAACTATTAATCAAACATACACAAGAAACATTAAAAAAACATCTCCATGAAATCAATGATCATATTCTTCTATCCCTATGGTCACAGTAATGCTACTGCTATTATAGGTTACAGTTCTGTTATCATAATAGATACTCTAGACCCCAATGAATATTCACAAGACTTATTGAATGACTTAAGAAAGTATACAGATAAACCTGTTAAAACATTAATCTATACTCATGGTCATCCAGACCATAGAGAGGGTGCAGGGACTTTTAGAAATACTGTAGAAGAAGTTATAGCTTTTACACCATCTAAAACACCTTTAAAGTATTATGAAAAGATTGATGAAGGATTAAAAAAAAAGAGGAACATATCAACATGGATATACTCTTACAAATGAAGAAGCAATATGCCAAGGTATTGGTATAAGAGAAGGTAAGGTTACTGGTCATGGATGCTATGATTTTATCTCTCCTACTACTATTTATACTGAAGATAAAGTCATAAGAGATATTGATGGTATACATCTAGGGTTATATAGAGCACCAGGAGAAACTGATGATCAAATCTGTATCTGGATCAATGATGATCAGGTTCTATGTACAGGTGATAATTATTATGCTGTTTTTCCAGCCTTATATGCTATTAGAGGCACACAATACAGAGACCTTGCTACATGGATTGATTCTTTAAACCTTATTCTTTCTTTTGATGCAAATGTTTTATTACCAGGTCATACACGTCCTTTATTAAACAAAGAATTAATCCATACCCAAGTAGGTCAATTTAAAGAAGCTATCGAATATATTCTCTTTAACACCCTAGACTGTATTAATAAAGGTCTTACTCTAGATGAAACAGTACAAACTGTTTCATTACCAGAAGAACTTAAGAACTCACCTTACTTACAGGAATTTTATGGTACTGTAGAATGGGCTATTAAAAGTGTCTATACAGGTTACGTAGGATGGTTTGATGGTGATCCTGTCCATTTATTACCTGTTAGTGATCAAGAATATAATAATGTCTTATTAGATCTTATTGGTAAAGAAAAGCTATTAGAGAAGATCAAAGATTGTATGTCTCATTCACAATATCAGATAGCTTTACAATTATTAGAGCTTATAGATAATAAAGAACTAAAAAAAGAATGTTTACTACAACGTGCAAAACAAGTAAAGAGTGCAAATGCCAGACATTATCTTATTGCATGCAGTAAAAATATAAATAGAGATTAAGAAAAAATCCTCATGAGGTTATTTTAAATTCTATAATCTCAAGAAAATAAAATTATGCAAGCTTAATGGGGCTGATATAACCCCATTAAGCTTGCTTTTTTTAATTTTCAAAGTGCTATATAGATATTTTACACAATCAAAAAAAGACATTCTTAATCAAGAATGTCTACTTGTACTGCGTTAATTGTCATAAGGCTAGTAAAGTCATTAATAGCTAATGTACCAACAATCTTTACTTTCTGACCCTGTTTAAACTGCTTAATTTTATAGTTTGGATTATAGATGATTGTATCAATACCACCTACATTAGGAATAAAGAAGCTTAACTTGATATGATCAAAATAATCTTTTACAGGTGCTTCATGAATCACTAGACCTTCAATAGAGATAGGAGTCTTTTCCTGCCCATTTCCAAATGGTGATAATACCTGTAAGTATTCTTCTATATTTGTCTTAGATAAGTCTGAAATTTCTAATGGAATCACATCTCTTACTCGATCATCATCATGGAATTCATCACTAATAAAGTATCCTGCATTGATTTCATCCGCAATAGGTGCAACAGAACGGAACTTACCTGTACCAGGACAACCATAAATAAGGTACTTAACCATCTTCTTCGCATTATTTAAAGAACTAAGATAATGTGCCATCTTATTTGTGATAGAACCAGACATAACACTTTCATTATATGTCTTCTTGAATTCTCTTTGACGCATATTGTTTTTCTGTCTTGTCTTAGGTGTTAAAGCAACAAACTCAATCGCATCAAAACGACAGTCATTCAATAAACCTAAAGTCTTCTTTAAATGATAACGGTTAGAATTACGTAGAGGAACTCCTTCAGCCTGAATACCAATACCTGCAAGAGAAGCTAAATACTGATTTTCTTTACCTAGTAATGTATTAATAAGCTGTAATACAAGTAAACTCTGTGCAACATCTTCATCCTTATAATGACCACCAGGTACTAATGGATATACATTGTCACCATCTCTTACTTCTAACTGATTTCCTAAGATAATATGAAGACCAGAATCAAAATTATCCTGAGGACCATCAAAGAATTCAAAAGCTGACTTTCCTTTAGCCATTAAGACACCTAGGAAGATCATTGCACTTTCTAATAAATGATGTAGTTCTGTACTCATGATACAAATATGAATCTTAGACTTAGAAGCACATGCTTCTTTAATGAGATTCAATGCTGTTTCACCATTCTCTAAATCTGTAAAGTTATAATAAAATGGTGTGTTGAGTGCTTCATAATCTTCTTTTGTGAAGCCTCTATGTTCTACATATTTCGCAATAATAGGATTCACTTCATATGAATCCATAATTTCTTTAGTATGAGATAATTCAACTTCGTGAAATATCATTTTTTCACTCCCCTCTTTCCAAAACAATTATAACGAATGGTTCTCTAAAAAAAAAGTGTTACTTTCATTTACACTTTTTGAAACTTCTCAACGACTTTCTTTTTATTGTGTTAGACTATAGTCATGAGGAGGGGATTCCATGAAGAAAGATCAATATCAAATGGACATGACGCACGGTCCATTACTTGGTAAGATCTTAATATTTTCTATACCATTAATGTTTTCAGGGGTGCTTCAGTTATTATTTAATGCAGCAGACGTTATTGTGGTAGGACAGTTTGCTGGTCCACGTTCTATTGCGGCAGTAGGTTCTACATCTTCTGTTGTCAATCTGTTAGTTAGTTTATTTATTGGTTTATCTGTAGGGGTCAATGTACTAGTTGCACGTTTTATTGCTGCACAAAGAGACAAGGATACCCATGAAACAGTACACTCTGCCATACTACTCGCAATTGTCTTTGGCTTAATTTTTGCGATTATTGGTGTAACAGGCGCAAGAATGATCCTAGAAGCGATGGGATCACCTGATGATGTTATCAATCTTGCAACAACCTATTTACGTATCTATTTTGTAAGTATGCCCTTTGTTGCACTTTATAACTTTGGTGCTGCCATATTACGTGCCATTGGTGATACAAAAAGACCACTTATATTCCTTATTATAGCGGGTGTTGTGAATGTCATATTAAACTTAATATTCGTTATTATATGCAAGATGGATGTAGCTGGTGTCGCACTTGCGACATTTACGGCTGAACTTGTTTCTTCAATTCTTATTATTAACTGCTTGATGAAAACAAGTACTGTCATTCATTTAGATATTCATTCTTTAAAGTTTCATAAAGATAAAGTGATTCAGATATTCAAGATTGGATTACCTGCAGGATTACAAGGTGCTATCTTCTCTATTTCTAATATCCTGATTCAGTCATCTATTAACTCATTTGGTTCTATTGCGATGGCAGGTAATGCCGCAGCAGGATCACTTGAAGGATTTGTTTATCAGTCTATGAATGCCATCTATCAGGCATGTGTCACTTTCACAAGTCAGAACTATGGTATTAATGATAGAAAGAGAGTCGATAGAGTCCTCGCATTATGTATTGGAATAGTCACAGTTGTAGGACTTGTTTTAGGCAATCTTGTCTACTTCTTTGCGAATGAACTCATTCGTATCTATACAACAGATGTGCAAGCTATTGCCTATGGACATGAAAGATTATTGTATATATGTGTCCCTTATTTCATCTGTGGCTGGATGGATGTCATAGTTGGTTCATTAAGAGGTTTAGGTTATTCTACTATTCCTATGATTGTATCTTTAATAGGTGCATGTGGACTAAGAGTCTTATGGATTCTTACTATCTTCCAATATTTCCATACACTTAATTCTATTTATTTATCATATCCAGTAACATGGATTGTTACTGCAGCAGCCCATCTCATTACTTATATGATCCTAAGAAAAAAAGCTTTCAACTAAAAAAAGCCATTCAGAATTAATTCTGAATGGTTTTTTTGTCTGGTAACTGTGCAATAATAATCGCGATAAACATAAGTACACAGCCCAATCCTTCTTTAATTGTAAGACTCTGACCTAAGATCACCCATCCTGCAAGTACTGAGAATACAGACTCCATACTTAACAAAATAGAAGCTACTGTAGGATTCATACCCTTCTGTCCAATAATCTGTAATGTATAACCAGCTCCACTTGATAATAATCCAGCATAGAGAATAGGCGCACATCCTGACATGATATTATGCATAGTTACATCTTCAAATAGGAACATAGGAATAGTATTTAATAATGCACATGTGAAGAACTGAATACAGCTCATCTTTACCCCATCTACTAAAGGTGAATAGTGATCAATCACAAGAATATGTAATGCGAATACACAGGCACATGCACATACTAATAAGTCACCTTTACCTAAAGAAAGTGATCCTGTCATACATAATAAGTAAAGACCAATCACTGCGAGGACAACAGAGATACCAATCTTAGGACTTAACTTCTTCCCTAAAAATAAGCTAAAGAATGGTACAACAATAATATAAAGTGCTGTAATAAATCCTGCTTTACCAACAGTTGTATACTGAATACCAAACTGCTGCAGGGCACTTGCTAGACCTAATACAATACCACAGGCAATTCCACCTGCCCATAATTTCTTATCCTTAAAGTTCATTGTATGGTCAAAGAAATAAATAAGTGGTAATAAAACTAGTCCACCTAAATAACTACGTAAGGCAGTAAAAGTAAATGGTCCTACATAATCCATACCTGCACTTTGTGCTACAAAGGCACAGCCCCAGATGAAGGCTGTAAGTAGTAGTAATAAATGATTTTTATAACGCATGATTCCCCCTCCTACAAAGGGGTATTCTACACGAAATCATCTCTACTTACAAAAGATATTTATCTACGATTACTTTTATTCCATCATGATCATTATCTAATGTGATTTCAGTAGCCAAATTCTTAATCTCTTCTGTCGCATTCCCCATCGCAATTGCTTTACCAGCACTTTGGAATGCTTCAATATCATTTCCACTATCTCCCATCATGATTGTATTTTCAATAGGGATATTTAAGTAAGATGATAGAGATTCTAGTCCTGCACCTTTAGTAATACCTAAAGGTGTGACTTCAATAGCTGTTTCTTCTACCACAGCACAGCTGACTGGAAATACTTCTAGTTTCTTTAAAAGCTGATTCATTGCGCCAACACTTGGATTATATAAACAGAACTTAAGGATTTCATCCTTATGTACTTCTGCATATTCATAAATATCTTCTACAACAAATGCACGGCTTTCAAACATAGATTGATAAATAGCCATATTGTAGTAAGGCATATTCTCTACATCTTTTTGAGAGGCAATAGAATGCGAGGAGTCTAGTAAATACAACATCACATCCTCTTTCTTCACAATATCCATCATCTGTGTAAATACATCTATATCAAAAGAATGAACTTCTAATGGCTGATCATTCTTAAAATCATAGATCAAACATCCACTCAGTAATATTCCATAATCACAGAAATCTAATTCACCTTCATAATCCTTTAATTCTGCCAGCCCTCTTCCTGTACATAAACAGATACTCTGTCCTCGCTTGTTAGCTTCAATTAATGAATCTGCTGTATTTTTAGAAATTGTCTTATCAGACTTTAGAAGTGTACCATCCATATCGAGTGCCAACAGATATCTTTCCTTGATCCATCCATAATGCAGACAGGCATTGTATATACCATCCTTGTTGGCATCAGTAGTCACATAAGTGGCTTTCTTCTTTAATTCATCTATACCATTACCCATCGCAATACTTGTCCACTCTGGAATAAACATAGACAAATCATTCTTTTCATCACCAAATACGACAACATCCTTAACATCACCACCAAGATGTTCCACCATACGTTTAATACCCTTGCTCTTATCTCCTGGTTCTACAAACAAGTATTCCTTATGAAAACGACACCACGGTAACTTCTTTAAAGATTCTAGTTTCTCTTCTTCACCCTTAAAGCAGGCAATATATACCTTATAGATTTGATCATAATCACGTGGATCTAAACCTTCTACCACTTCTGTCTTCATATAAATATCATGAGTAAACTCATAAAAACGATCATCTGGTGCAAGTCTTCTTGTTTTGTTGTCAGGAGAAAAAGCCCATATCAAACCCTTCTTCTCACATTCATCTATTAAATCAAGACATAATTGATAATCCAATGGTTCAATACCAATCAACTGATCATCAATAGTAATTCCATTCCCTCCATCACTAATCATATTATGAAAACCTAATTCATGCATATAATCATGTGCCATGGCATAACTTCTACCTGTCGCAATCGCAATAAAATGACCCTCTGCTTCTAGCTGTTTTAAAGTATATTGTGTGGATTCAGGAATATACTGATCTCCTGGTGTTCCGACAGCTAAAGTTCCATCAATATCAAAGAAAAAGTATTTTCTATTCATCATGTACCCCTCACTTTCGAGATACATTATACACGCATGAATATGCATTACTCAATCATCATTGATGCATGTTCTAGAATGAATAGTTAGAATCTTCACATACCATATGTTCTGGATAGATTTCCATAGCATATGAAGTTGTTCCTGAACGATTTGGATAAAAGCGTCCTCTGACACTTCCTTCAATAGACACAGACTGACCTTTTTCAAAGTGGTCTACAACATACTGCGCTTTCTCATCCCAGATTACACAACGTATATAATCATAACGTGGTCTATCTTCAGTCCCTCCTTTCGTAGTAAGTAAGAAAGAACCTCTAAGTATTCCATTTCTAGATTCTTTCACTTCTGGATCAGATGTAATCTGACCTTGTAATTTAACTTCATTCATATTTTTATTCCTCCTTCTATATACTTATTCCCTAAAACAATTAGAAATTACTTAAGATTTTTTAAAAAAAGTTTAATTCCCTACAACCCTTATGGTATATAATGTTTAAAAACGGAGGAGATTATATGGAATTAGAAACAAAAGCAATCCATGAAGGCTGGAAGCCTGGTAATGGAGAACCAAGACAGTTACCAATTTATGAAAGTACTACTTTTAAATATGATTCAAGTGAAGAAATGGGTATGTTATTTGATTTAGAAAAAGATGGTTATTTCTATTCACGCTTACAAAACCCTACTAATGATGCAGTAGCAGCTAAACTTACAAGCATGGAAGGTGGCTATGCTGGTATGTTGACAAGTTCAGGACAGGCAGCTAATTTCTTTGCGATTTTTAATATTTGTGAAGCAGGAGGACATGTTGTTGCTTCTGGTAATATTTATGGAGGTAGTTATAACCTACTTTCAGTGACTATGAAAAAGATGGGTGTTGATGTGACTTTTATTAATCAGGATGCATCTGTAGAAGAAATCAATGCAGCATTTAAAGAAAATACTAAGTGTATGTTTGGAGAAACATTATCTAACCCTACAATGGAAGTATTAGATATTGAAAAGTTTGCATCTATTGCCCATGCACATGGTGTCCCTTTAATTGTGGACAATACATTCGCAACACCAGCCAATTGTCAGCCTATTAAATGGGGTGCAGATATTGTAACTCATTCTACAACTAAATATTTAGATGGTCATGCATCTGGTGTAGGTGGCGCTATTATTGATAGTGGTAACTTTGACTGGATGAGTCATGCAGAAAAGTTCCCAGGACTTACTACTCCTGATGATAGTTATCATGGAATCACTTATGCAAAGAGATTTGGTAAAGCAGCTTATATTACTAAAGCCACTGCACAGTTAATGCGTGACTTAGGATCTATTCCTTCACCATTTAATAGTTATTTATTAAATATTGGAATTGAATCATTACCAGCACGTATGCGTGTACATTGTGAAAATGCTTTAAAAGTCGCTACATACTTAAAGAATCATCCAAAAGTAGAATGGATCCACTATCCAGGACTAGAAGATGATAAATATCATGAAGCAGCAAATAAATATATGCCTCATGGTACATGTGGTGTTATGTGCTTTGGTTTAAAGGGTGATAAGAAGGAAGCAGTGACTTTCATGGATCACTTACAGCTTATTAATATTGTCACTCATGTTGCTGATGCAAAGACTTGTATCCTACATCCAGCAAGTCATACACATCGTCAGATGACAGATGAACAATTAAAAGAAGCAGGTGTTGATCCAACACTTATTCGTTTATCTATTGGTTTAGAAAACCCAGAAGACTTAATTAAGGATATCGAAGAAGCATTAAAGTATTTAAAAAGACTGTTCAAATGAACAGTCCTGAAAGCAGAATTTATTTCTGCTTTTTATTATGCTTTCCATAAACCATGAAGATTGCAGTAATCATAAGCTGCTACAACTTCATCACCTTCACCAATATAGAATACAGCTTCAGGCTTGTCAGAAGGTGTTAACTGTTTGAACTGAGTACCATTCTTAGTTTCTAATACAATTAATGTAATGTAGTGTGCTTCAGTCATAGGATGTTCTACTGATCCTACAGATACTGTTACTTTATTATCCTCTACTTTCACTACAGGAACATGCTTTTCAACTGCGGCATCAGTTGTATTAGCTGTTAATTCCTTCATAGGTTCACCACAACAAACTACTGGTACACCAGAATCTACAAAATGAGTAATAACGTTACCACAATGTTCACAACGATAAAATTTCATATTCAATTCCTCCTTTATCTACTCCTATCATATCACTTTTAGAATATGACTACTAATGATATGCTTTCTTTTACAATATTTAAAAATCGAATTGTAAAAGCGTTGATTACAAAAGGTTTTTTTAAAAGTGTCCTTTGTGATTTTTTTACAAAATATTCTTGTAAATATTTACAAAAGGCATTATTATGTAAATGGAAATATAAATAGAAGTTTTATATGGAGGTGATACATATGACTAGTGATTTTAGTATTGCTGTCCACGCTCTCGTCTATTTAGGTAAAAACCAAGACCTTATTTCTAGTGATGAACTTGCAAAGCATATTTGCACTCATCCAGTACGTGTAAGACGTGTTATGATCAAATTGAGAGAAGCTGGCCTTATTAAGGCTAAAGCAGGTGTTGATGGAGGATATCGTCTTGATAAAGAAGCAGATGATATTACTTTGTCTGAAATTGCGAAATCTGTCTCAAATGATTATATCCATGTGACTTGGCACAATGGAGAAGATGGAAGAGAAGCCATTAAGGACTCTAAAGTAAAACAAGCCATTGATTCTATTTTTGTAGATCTTAATGAAGCGTGTGACAATTTGTTGAAAGACAAGACCATCGAGGACATTATGAATATATCGAAGTAGAAATGGTCTACAATCAAAAAAGCAGCCTAGATGGCTGCTTTTTTAAAGTCTAATACTAAATTTAAGATAATGCCTCCTACAACCATTCCTGCACCAAGTAAACTGATACCGGATATTGTTTCATGGAAGAAGATAAAAGCCCACAGAGGCGCTAAAATGACTTCTAACATACAAATAAGATTGGCTGTAAAAGCTTCTGTACAAGAAATACCTAATGCAAGAAATATACCACCTAAACACATTGGGAAGAAACCATAACCACATACGCCAAAGGCATCAGTGATATGGAAGTGAGGAAGTCCTCTAAAGACAATTAAACCTACTGTAAGAGAGAACATATAGGCAAATATTGTCGAAGAGAAAGCTTCAGCCTCTTCTTTGTTGTTGAGGTAGAACTGCATTCCAAAGCAGGCTCCTGATATAATTGCGAGTATATTTCCTAATAGATGCGAGAAGGAAAGAGTATCCGCAAAGAATAGTGCCATACCGATAAAGACAATCACAATGATCCCCATTTGTCTTTTTGTCGGTAATTTACGTAAATCAATTGATTGATAGATCAATACAAAGATTGTTGATGAGTATTGTAACACAATCGCATTAGCCACTGATGTGAGCTTATTGGCATAGATGAATGTCAAACTCATAAGGAACTGAAAGACCCCTACTGTAACTGTCATTTTATTGAACACCAGTTTCTTATGATGAATAATCATACTCAAAGGTATTGCGACAATAGAACTCATCATTGAGAATCCTAGCCCACTTAAGTGGCTTGCACGTATAAATAAACCTGCAAGTGACCAGCAAAATGCTGTCATCAGCAGGAAGAACACACCTTTTGTACTTATTTTATTTTCCATAATACAGCCACTAATAATGCGATGATTAAAGGAATAAGCACCGGCACAACAACACATAAACCAAATAAAAGCATATTATTCATATAGTTCACGCTCCTTTTCCCCATTATAGCATGCTATAATGAGGAAAACAAAGAGGAGATGATATCGTGTGGGTTGTTGAAAGAATTGATGAAAAAGGGTATTATCATCTAGAAAACTTAAAGACAGGTGAAACCATTTTAAAGAAGGGTTTAAATGCACATGAGAATGATGTGTTAGATGAATGCTTCCATGTTTTACCTGAAGAAACTAAGAAGAGAAAACAAGAAGTGGATGATTTGTTCCACTCTCTTTTATAGAGGTGACTACATGTTAATTAATATACAGAATTTATCTTATGCAATTGGTGAGAGACAGTTGTATAAGAACTTAAATATGATTGTAGAGGATACAGATAAGATTGCCTTAGTTGGTGTCAATGGAACAGGTAAGAGTACTTTATTAAAGATGATTGCCCATCATGACAGTCCTGCTATTACTTATAAGAAGGATCTAAAGATTGCATACTTATCTCAGAATCCTGTATTTAGAGATAATGAAACGATTCTTAATGAAGCAAAACATATTCTTAAGGAGGTCCCTGAATATTCTATTAAGTCTTCTTTAACACGTTTTGGTTTAGAAGATATGGATCAGGTGATCAGTACACTATCTGGCGGTCAGAAGAAGCGTTTAGCTCTTGCAATCGTATTACTAGAAGAATGTGATTTACTTATTCTAGATGAACCGACTAACCATCTAGATACACCTATGATTGAATATCTAGAAAAATATTTAATTAAACGTTCTAAAGGATTACTCATGGTCACTCATGATCGTTACTTCCTAGAACGTATTACTAATAAGATTTATGAATTAGATAGAGGTGAGATTTTCCCTTATGTAGCCAACTATTCACACTTCCTAGAATTAAAGGCTGAAAGAGAAAACAATGCCTTACAGGCACAAAGAAAAAGAAACCTCTTCTTAAAGAAAGAATTAGAATGGGTCAGAGCAGGTGTTCAGGCACGTTCTACTAAGAGTAAAGACCGTTTACAGCGTTTTGAAGAATTATCTTCTATTGAACAGATTCAAGAAAAAGGAACTGTTGAACTTATAGATACTACAAGTCGTTTAGGTAAAAAGACTATTGAGTTAGTGAATGTGTCTAAGAGTTATCCTGATAAGGTGATGTTCAAGCCATTTTCTTATTTATTTAAGAGATTTGACCGTATTGGTATATTAGGACAAAATGGCTGTGGTAAGACAACACTCCTTAATATGATTGCTGGTATTATCACTGATTATGATGGAGAGATTATTATTGGTGATACAATCCGTATGGCCTATTTCCAGCAACATTTCCATTATGATGATCCTACAATGAGAGTTATTGATTATATTAGAGAAACAAGTGATAATCTAGAAACAAGTGAAGGAACACTTAGTGCTCGTAATATGTGTGAACGTTTCTTATTTGATGACCATGCCCAGTATACACAAATTGGTAAGTTATCTGGTGGAGAACAAAGAAGACTCTACTTATTAAAGGTATTAATGGGTGCACCTAATGTATTACTATTAGATGAACCGACGAATGACTTAGATATTGAAACATTGAATGTATTAGAAGATTATCTAGATACATTTAAAGGTATTGTGATTACTGTATCCCATGACCGTTATTTCCTAGATCGTATTGTAGATGGTTTATTTGTCTTTAAGGATCAGGAAATTCATTATGTGAATGGTGGCTATAGTGCTTCTATTGATATCACTAATACTAAGAAAGAAACAGAATCTCAGAAAGAAGATTATCGTAAACAAGCTAAAGAAAATAGAAAAAGAAGATTAACCTTCAGTGAAAAGAAAGAACTAGAAGGTATGGATGATCTATTAATGAATCTAGAAACACGTTTAAGTGAGATCGATGAAGAAATGGGAAGTACCCAGGATTTTGAAAAGCTCGATGAATTAAGTAAAGAACGTGATGAAGTTGAAAAGACTTTAGAAGAAAAGAATGAACGTTATCTAGAACTATTAGAAATAGAAGAAAGCTAATGAAAAGAGGAACCCATTTGGATTCCTCTTTTGCTATATAAGGAGAAGCATTAGACTCATTTGAATAATTTATCAAACCCATCGTATTGATATTGAGTTCTTTTTATTATTAAACTTTTTATGGGTTCAACATTTTATTAGAAATTTTCATTTCTCATTTAATATAAGATCGAATCTTACTATAATTGCCGTATTACTTATTTACTTTTCGGTTCGTTAGACTAGGAAGTCAAGTAACATGTCTTATATTTAATGTTTTATCTTCTGTCTTCTCTTTTCGCTTATATCATACATTATCACTCACACAAATGCAAGCGTTTACACGAATTTTCATAAATTGAAAATTCATTGTTAAATAGATGCTTTTTCACAAATACAATTGACGTTAGTATACATATATTATACAATACAACTACGCCAGCGGTAGAAGTACTCTAAGTGAGCCTACCTGCGCAAAAACTCTTTGTCTATCGACAAGGAGTTTTTGTTTCCAACTGAAAAAGCTATGGCTTTTACATCACCATAGCTTTTCTGCTGGATACTAGGATTACATCTTTTGGATTCAATTTCCAGCATCATAGATAAATGGGAAAACCTTTTTACAGCCTTCCAATATATAGATCAACGTACCTTATTATTATATTCAGGAGCTATCTCCCGTTTTCCACCTTTCATTAAAACCATACATTATAAATAAAGCATATAAATCATTATGGTGGATAAATACGTTTTTCCTAATTTAATTGAGTATCCTCAATGGATACTCAGTCACAGTATCCCATGGGAATCTCTCCTTTCTGACCAAGTTCTTTGAGATGAATGTATATGTTAAGGAGGTCTTCCTCCTCTCTTTCTGTCTTAATTATAGCCTAATAATTAAAGTTGTGCAAGCGTTTACATTCTATTTTTGTAAAATGAAAATACTTGTTTTATAACAATCTTTTCACTATAATGACATTAGTTATATGACTGACGGAAGTGGAATTGACCACAGGGAGTATAATAAATCAAATGAAGAAGCCGACCGTCTGGGCAAAGAAGCCTAGAGTATGTGTCGGCTTCTTTTTTTGGAGGAATCTATGAAAGAATTAGAATTAAAGTATGGCTGTAACCCTAATCAGAAACCTGCTAAGGTATTTATGGAAGAAGGAGAACTTCCTTTTACTGTCTTAAATGGTAAACCTGGTTATATCAACTTATTAGATGCTTTTAATAGCTGGCAGTTAGTGAAGGAATTAAAGGAAGCAACTCATATGAGCTGTGCTGCAAGTTTTAAACATGTATCTCCTGCTGGTGTGGCTATTGGAACACCTTTAACTGAAGTAGAAAGACAGATGTATTTTGTAAAGGAAAGTGCTGAAGTGTTAAGTCCTATCGCAAATGCATATATTAAGGCAAGAGGTAGTGACCGTATGAGTTCATATGGTGATTTCTGTGCTCTTTCTGATGTATGTGATGAAGTAACTGCAAAACTTATTAATCGTGAAGTCAGTGATGGTATTATTGCCCCTGGTTATACAAAAGAAGCATTAGAAATACTTAAAAAGAAAAGAAGAGGCACTTATTGTGTATTACAGATGGATCCTCACTATGTACCTAATCCAGTAGAAATTAAGCAAGTATTTGGTATTACATTCCAGCAAGGCAGAAACAACTGTGTGATTAATGAAGAGATGTTTAAGGATGTTGTATCTAAAAATAAAGATATCCCTGAACATGCATTACATGATTTAATCCTTTCTATGATTACATTAAAGTATACACAGTCTAATTCTGTATGTTATGTCAAGAATGGTCAGGCTATTGGTATTGGAGCTGGTCAGCAGTCTCGTATTCATTGTACAAGACTTGCTGGTAATAAGGCAGATGTATGGTTCTTACGTCAGCATCCTAAGGTATTAGGTTTACAGTTTGCTGATGGTTTAAAACGTGCTGAAAAGGATAATACAATTGATGCATATGTATCAGATGATTATGAAGATGTGCTAGGTGATGATGTATGGCAGAACTATTTCAAAGTAAAGCCAGAAGTATTCACTAGAGAAGAAAAGAAAGAATGGTTAAAGAAGAATACAGATGTCGTACTAGGTAGTGATGCATTCTTCCCATTTGGAGATAATATTGAACGTGCTCATAAGAGTGGTGTGAAGTATGTAGGTGAACCAGGTGGTTCTATTCGTGATGATCATGTTATTGATACTTGTGATAAGTATGATATGGTACTCGCATTTACTCATCAAAGATTATTCCATCATTAATCCCCTACTTTTGTTGTAACTGTGTTATAATGCACCTTATGAAAATTAATGAGAATGTAAAAATTAAAGAACTCACTACAATGCGCCTAGGCGGTCTAGCGCGTTATGTGATTGAATTAGAGACCGTAGAAGATGTAGAAAAAGCTTACTTATTTGCGAAAGAACGTCAATTACCTGTATTTATTCTAGGTACAGGAAGTAATGTAATTGGAAAAGATGAAGGTTTCAAGGGGGTTATTCTTTTAAACCGTATTAAAGGTATACGTTTTATTGATGAATTGACGATTGACGCAATGGGTGGAGAACTACTTGATGATTTAGTTGCTTTTACTACAAAAAAGAATTTATCTGGTATTGAAGCATTAAGTGCTATTCCTGGTACTGTCGGTGCTGCACCTGTCCAAAATGTAGGTGCTTATGGTCAGGAAATAGAACAGGTATTAGAATCTGTACATGCTTATGATTTAAAAGAAGAAAAGTATGTCACTATTAAGAAAGAAGATATGAATCTAGGTTATAGACAAAGCATCTTTAATCAGGGTAAAGATGCTGGACGTTATTTGATTATCTCTATGAGAATTCATTTAAGTCATGATAGACTTACTCCTCCTTTCTATACTTCTTTACAGAGTTATGTAGAAGAACATCAGATTACTAATTTTTCTCCTAAATCTATTAGAAAGATGGTGACTGAAATACGCTGGTCTAAGTTACCTAAGCCAGAAGAAATAGCTAGTTCTGGATCATTCTTTAAAAATGTTTATTTAGATGATCAAGAAGCCGATCGTTTAAGAAGTATGAATGTTCCTGTCTGGGAAGGTAATAAAGTCCCTTCTGGATGGTTAATAGACCATGCTGGATTAAAGGGTAAATCATTTTATGGCATGCGTGTATCAGAAAAAGCTGCACTGATCTTAATTAATGAAAGTGCACAAAGTTATGCCCATTTAAAACAGGCAAGAGAAGAAATTGTTTCTATTATTGAAAAGAAATATGGTCTAACTCTAAAACAGGAACCTGTTGAACTGGAATAAGATTTATTCCAGTTTTTTTGTGTTCTTTCTTATGATATAATTAGTTAGATTAGGAGGAATTGCTATGTTATTTATCACTGACAATGAATTTGAACGTGTTGTATCTAGAGCACGTAACCGTGATATTGCACGAGAATATTATCGAAGAGATTATGTTGTAAATGTTTCTATCACTATAGATAATCGTGGTTATTATCATATATCTGGTAAAGTTATGATTAATGGTAATATCTATCTTCCCCGTGTTCTTGTGAATCCCAATTCTAAAATAGTATCAACAGACTGTAATTGTATATATGCTGATGAATATACAGCCTGTGGACATATAGGAGCCCTTATTTTAAAGGTTCAGGAGTTATCTCCCAATACATTCCCTTATCGTTATGCTGTTGATTTAGAAAAGCGTGCACAGGAAGAAAAGAAAAGTGCTATGAGAGAACGTCTTTTATGGGAACAGCAGATGGCTGAATTTAGAAGAATGGAAAGAGAAAAGGAAACCAATGCATTGACTGATTATATTAAGAATCAGTTAGTCAATCAGTTTACACCTGTAAGTTCTAAACCCGTTCATTTAAAGCTACTTCGTGCAGATGGATGGAATTTTAATATCACATTTAAGGTAGGACGTGAAAGAGATTATATTGTAAAGAGTATTCCTAACTTTGTATCACAAATGCAGAATAATGAATATCATGCTTATGGAAAGACTTTATCTTTTGTTCATAATCCTGATATTCTAGATGAACCATCTAAAAAGATTTACCAATTCATTCTGAGATTCTATCATTCTCATCTTGCTAATAATAATACGTTATTCATTGACAATGAGAATATTGATGCTTTATGGGAGTTACTTACAACTATTCCTGCATCTTTACATGCTTTTAAATGTATAGAGGGTGAATTACATCCTATGGTATCAGTGACTAAAGATAAACATGATACAATTCTAGAACTAGAAACAAATATAGCACCTTATTTTTCTGGAAAAAAATGTTTATATCAATATACACCTTCAGAATTCACTATCACTCGTTATCCTTTCGATAAACAGGGTGTTACTATTGAGTTATTGAATCGTTTTGATACATTACAGCGTCTTTATGTAGCGCATGAACAGTTAGAAAATTTTACTCGTTATATTATTTCTCCTACAAAGAAATATATTGAGTATGTAGGTTTAGAAGATACAATTCAGGAAGAATCACATCTAGAAATCTATGCAGATGTAGATGAAGATGAATATGCTTTAGTTAGCCTAATTGGAACATATGAGGATGGAACACACGATCTTCTTAAAGAAGATGTACCTCATTCTTTAAAAGCAGATCTCATTATTAGTTTCTTAGAGAAATATAATCCTGATGATATGTCAGGACCTATGCGTTTTGATACACATCGCGATGAAACAATAGATATGATTCATGATGGTTTAGGACATCTTAATAAGATGACAGATGTTTATGTATCTGATTCTTTACAAGCGATTGGTTCTAAGAAGTCTATGAACTTATCTGTTGGTATCAAGGTCTCTCATAATCTATTAGAAATGGACTTAGATTCTTTAGATGTGCCTAAAGAAGAATTAGCTAATATTATTGCAAGTCATAAGAAAAAGAAACGTTATCATCGTTTAAAGAATGGTCAGTTATTATATATTGATACACATGAATTAGATGAGTTAGGTAATATGATGGATCAGTATCATATTCTACCTAAAGATATTTCTGAAGATGGTACAATTGATTTAAATCTAAATAGAGCTTGTCAGATGGACTTAGCAACACAGGACTTCCAGTATGTACAGGTCAATCGTGAAGAATCATTTAAGGACGTATTGGATCATTTAAAGAACTATACACATCATAAACATGAATTAAATGAACGTTATGATGCCATCTTAAGAGATTATCAGAAAGAAGGTTTCCAATGGCTTTCTACTATGAATGATCTACATTTTGGTGGTATTCTTGCAGATGATATGGGGCTAGGTAAAACAATCCAGATTATGAGTTTATTAGAAAGTAATGAACATCACTTTTCTATTATTATTTGTCCTGCTTCATTGATTTTAAACTGGTTGGATGAGTTTAATAAGTTCTCTTCTCATTTAAAGGTGACTTGTGTAATGGGAAGTGCAAAAGAACGTAAAGAGATTATTAAAAACTATAAGCAGTTTGATGTGATGATTACTTCTTATGATTATATTCGTAAGGATTATGAGGAATATAAGGGTATTGTATTTGATTTTATTGTTTTAGATGAAGCACAGTATATTAAGAATCAGAAAACTAAGAATGCGATTGCAGTTAAATCATTAGAAGGTAAACAGCGCTATGCATTAACTGGTACACCTATTGAAAACTCACTTGCTGAATTGTGGTCCATCTTTGATTTCTTAAATAAAGACTATTTATATAACTATCGTTATTTTAAATCTCATTATGAAGCACCTATTGTCAAGGATCATGATGAAGAGGTTCAGACACAATTGCAGAAGATGATTTCACCTTTTGTATTAAGACGTACGAAAAATGAAGTATTAAAAGATTTACCTGATAAGATTGAAAATACCGTACTTGTAGACTTCAGTGAAGATGAAAAGAAGCTCTATTTAGCTCATTTAGCACAGGCCAATCAGTTATTAAAGACATTGGATGGTTCTAAGGACCGTATTCAGATTCTTGCGATGTTAACAAAGTTAAGACAGATCTGCTGTGAACCTCGTATTGTCTTTGATGATGTAAAACATATGTCTTCTAAGATGGAAGCATGTTTAAATATTATTCAAACATATAAAGACAATAACAAGAAGATTATTGTATTCTCATCATTTAAGAGCTTATTGAATCTTCTTGCAAAAGAATTAGATAAGAGTAAGACATCTTATTATATGTTGACTGGTGATACTGATAAAGCGGATCGTAAAGGATTAGTGGATGCTTATCAAAATGATGATACAACAGTCTTCTTAATTAGTTTAAAAGCAGGAGGTACTGGTTTAAACCTCACTGCAGCAGAAGGTGTTATTCACTTTGACCCTTGGTGGAATATGTCTGCACAGAACCAGGCAACAGATAGAGCATATCGTATTGGACAGAAGAATAAAGTATTTGTATATAAGTTGATTATGGCTGATTCTATTGAAGAAAAGATTCAGACATTACAAGCAGCTAAGAAGGATTTAGCTGATCGTTTTGTGGAAGGTAACAGTGGTTCTATTACGACTATGAGTGGTGAAGAAATCATGAGTTTATTTAGTGAGGATTAACATGAAGAAGATGACTATGGCCGATATTGCAAAAGTTGCAGGTGTGTCTAAGACAACTGTTTCTCGTTATTTTAATGGCGGCTATGTAAAAGAAGAAACACGTCAGAAGATAGAAAAAATTGTGAAAGAGTATGATTATGAACCTAATGTGCTTGCTGCAAATTTAAAAGCCAACAAGACACATACTGTGGGTATTGTATGCCCTACTCTTACTTCATATGCTTCTAGTCGTATGATGATGAATATTGATCAGTTCTTAAAGAAGCATCATTATACGACAATCATCATTAATACTAATCATGATGAACTCGATGAAATCAAGTCCATTACTAAACTTATACAATTAAGAGTGGATGGTATTATTCTCCTTGCCACTTCTATCACAATGGCACATAGAGATATTGCCTCTAAGAGTTCTGTTCCTATTGTCTTTATGGCTCAGGCTTATGATGATGGTGTGAGTGTTATTAACAATGATTATGAAGCAGGCTATAAGATAGGTGAGTATATTTATTCTAATGGTCATAAGAGTGTTGTATATGCAGGAGTAAGCAGAAAAGATGTGGCTGTAGGAGTCATTCGTAGACAGGGTGTTTATGATGGCTTACAGGATGTACATCCTCATTTTCTAGAAACAGACTTCTCTGCTGAAAAGACAATTGATAAACTCAATGATTACTTAAAGAATCATACATGCCCTACTGCCATCATCTGTGCAACAGATACAATTGCGATGGGATGTATGAAGATTCTAAAAGATCACGGTTTGCGTATTCCTGAAGATGTTTCAGTGACTGGATTTGGTGGTTATTGGACTTCTACTGTAATGTCCCCTGCCCTTACAACTATTAAGTTCCATTATGCTCATGCTGGTCAGATGGCTGGACAGATTATTCTTGATATGATTGAAGAAAAAGAGGTCGAACGTGCTACACTTATTGACTTCACATTTATAGAAGGAGAAAGCGTCAGAAGTATCTGATGCTTTTTTTTGAAAAAATAGTGGCATTGGTTTCATATTTTTTATATCTATGCCCAGCAGTTCTTCAAAGATGAAAAAGGTCGTATGATCATGGCAGGTTGGATGGGGCTTTCTGATATTGATTATACAAATCCTACCGTAGAAGAAGGACGTCAGCATGCCTTCACTCTCTTTAGAGAGATTACTGAGCACGAAGGTAGACTCTATCAGTTCCCTATTGAAGAATATAAGTCTTTAAGAGAAGAGAAGAAAGAAGTACAGGGAACATCTCTTACAATGAATACGTCTTCTTTTGAATGCTATATAACTGACCTCCCTCAGTCATTCAAACTTCATTTAAGAGGAAAATATGAATTATGAAGATGGTCTTCTCACTATCGATATGAATAAAAGTGGTTCAGGTCGTGGTGTGAAACACATTAAAATTCCTGAAATGAATAATATGACTTTGTTTAGCGACACATCTTCTTTAGAGCTATTCATCAATGATGGTGCTTATGCCTTTACTACACGTATTTACAACAATTCAGATACTATTGAAATTATAAGTAATAAAGAAATCGATATGACTGCTTATCAATTAAAAGCGATTGACTTAGAACCTGCCAAATAGGCAGGTTCTTTTCTTTTTAGCACTTTATAAAAGAAAGTGCTAATTTTTAGCACTCAAGTGTTGACTTTGCTAAAAGAGTGACTATAATAATAGTTGTAATCGATAGAGAGGTTACTAAGAAATAAGAAAAACGTTGAGAGAGGCGAACAAATATGAGATATTATCCAAGTTTTAATGATATGTTTGATGATTTATTTGATACAGAATCTAAAAATCCTACAAAGGCAAATACAATGTTATGTGATATTCGTGAAACAGAAACTACTTATGTAATGAATATCGCTCTTCCTGGATATAAGAAAGAAGATATTGCTTTGGAACTTAAGGATGGCTACTTAAAAGTATCAGCATCTGCTAAGAAAGAAGAAACAGCAGGACGTATTGTAAGACGTGAAAGATATAGTGGTAACTGTTCTAGAAGCTTCTATGTAGGTGAAGGATTTACTGAAGAAGATATCAAAGCTAAATTTGATAATGGTGAATTAATGATTTCTGTACCAAAAGAAGCACCAAAGAGAGTTGAAAAGAAATCAATTACAATCTACTAATTACACGAGATCAATGATCCCATGTTAAAATTTGATAAAGGAGATGTTACTTATGAGATTTTTACCTGGTTTCTATGATTTATTTGATGATTGGATGACTCCAACAACTAATGCAATGCAGTGTGATATTAAGGAAGTAGACAATAACTATGAAATGAATATTGCCCTTCCTGGATATAAGAAAGAAGATATTTCTCTAGACTTGACTGATGGTTATTTGACTGTTGCAGCCAATACTAATCAGGATAAAGAAGAGAAAGATAGTAATGGTAAGGTTATTAGAAGTGAACGTTATACAGGAAGCTGTTCAAGAAAGTTCTATGTTGGTGAGGGCTATAAAGAAGAAGACTTCACTGCTAAGTTCGACAATGGTGAATTAATGATCACTTTCCCTAAGACTGAACCTGAAAAGATCGAAGAGAAGAAACCTATTATGATTGAATAGGCATTTAAAAAGGAAGCACATGCTTCCTTTTTTTATACTGTTCTCATATAATTGTAAACTTGTCTTTTAAAAGAGTCCCAGTTCATTGACCCAGACTGCCCTTCTATCATTGGTCTAGGACACTCTTTACCTGACCAATCATGATGCATACGGAGTTGATCCACACTGAGGTTATATTGTTTTAATAATGCAGCAGCAAGTTTGGCTGCATTTTTTTCTGCAATATATAAATGGCCATCTGAATTGACACATATTTCTATCGCGATAGACGCACTATTACCTGGCATGACACCATCTCCTGCATGTCCTGCCTGTTGATTGAGTGGTAATGATTGGTAGATGCTGTGATCATCCACTGTATAATGCCAAGATGCTGATCTGACATTACCTGTATATTGAAGTTTGGCATGACTTAAAGCATTTGCCCCTCTATTTGTATTATCTGTTGTATGAATCGTAATATACAGTGGTCTCATTGCATAATGAGTACGATGACTACTCGAGTCAGGAATCATATAATCTTTGTAGAGTGGTATACCTGTTGTATTTTCTATAGAATCATTGACATCAATACTGACATATTGAGAAGAAACCCACCCCTTCCCTTCTATATACATATAACGTCCTGCTTCTTTTGTGACATGATAACTTCCTGCAGGAACAGTATTAGAAGTGGCATAGTAAGAGAACGGTGCACTGTACAGTGTCTTAGAAGAGTTAAAACTTATTGTATTAGAGATTGTAAGAGGCTGTACACCTACATAACTATTATGACTATATTTCTTACCATCTAGCCCTGTATAAGTAAGTCTATCAAAACTACTACATTCTATTGGTCTAGATAAGAGATGGTTACTTATTAATATATGATCACTTTTAATAATGACTTGTGTTGGTGTATAGCTAGGAAAACTAATAATAAGTAATACAACAACTAGTATATTCTTCAGTATTCTCTTCTGTTTTATTGTCAGCTTTTGATGTTTCATAAGTTTATCCTTCTTCCATTGCATTGTCATTATAATACTATTACAAGATTATGAATAATTTTTTAACTTCACCAACCCATTAACATACTGTATTTTTCATTGATACAAAAATGAAAACGCTTATTTTTTCACAAGACCTTTTTAAGCCTAAAAAACGCTATTTTAAGCCCTTTTTATACTATTTTTTACATGCTGTTTTCTTGAGTTTCATTGACTTTAAAAGCATGGTGTCATATAATTTTGACAGGTGATAACCCTCACCTTGAATCAACAGTCATTTAGTAATGAAAGGAGTAAAAAAATGATTTATTCAAAAGAAGTTGAAGAAATGTATTGCGTTAAACAGGGCGGCAATCATGGTTGTGCCCCAATTCCTGAAGAAGGCAAATGGGTTTATTCTAAAGAAATCAAGGATATTTCTGCTTACACTCATGGTATCGGATGGTGTGCTCCACAGCAGGGTGCTTGTAAACTTTCTTTAAATGTTAAGGAAGGTATCATTGAAGAAGCACTTATCGAAACTATCGGATGTTCAGGTATGACTCATTCTGCAGCTATGGCAGCTGAAGCTTTAGTTGGTAGAACTTTACTTGAAGCATTAAACACTGACTTAGTTTGTGATGCTATCAATACTGCAATGAGAGAATTATTCTTACAGATCGTTTATGGACGTTCTCAGTCTGCTTTCTCAGAAGGTGGTTTAGTAGTTGGTGCTGGTCTTGAAGACTTAGGTAAAGGTTTAAGATCAATGGTAGGTACATCTTATGCTACTAAGAAGAAAGGTCCTCGTTACCTCGAATTAACTGAAGGTTACATTACTAGAGTTGCTTTAGATAATGATGACCAGATCATCGGTTACGAATTCGTAAATCTTGGAAGAATGATGGACATGATCAAAGCTGGAGAAGATGCTAATGAAGCTGTTAAGAAGGCAACAGGTTCTTATGGACGTTTTGCTGATGCTGCTAAGTACATCGATCCAAGAAAGGAATAATTAGGAGGTAGAACAATGGCTATTACATTTGAAGGTTATGAAAGAAGAATCAACCAGATCAATAAAACTTTAAACGAATATGGTATCAAAGATATCGAAGAAGCTAAGAAGATCTGTGATGATAAAGGTATTGATGTTTATAACATCGTTAAATCTACTCAGCCTATCTGCTTCGAAAATGCTTGCTGGGCTTACACTGTAGGTGCTGCAATCGCAATCAAGAAAGGTGACGTTAAGGCTGCTGATGCTGCTAAGACAATCGGTATTGGTTTACAGTCATTCTGTATTCCTGGATCAGTTGCTGATGATCGTAAAGTAGGTTTAGGTCATGGTAACTTAGGTTCAAGACTTCTTGATGAAGAAACTCAGTGTTTCGCTTTCTTAGCTGGACATGAATCATTCGCAGCTGCTGAAGGTGCAATCAAGATTGCATTAAACGCTAACAAAGTTCGTAAGCATCCTTTAAGAGTTATCTTAAATGGTTTAGGTAAAGATGCTGCTAAGATCATCTCAAGAATCAATGGTTTCACATATGTTGAAACTCAGTTCGATTATTTCACAGGTGAGGTTAAAGAATTATCTAGAACTGCTTATTCAGATGGTGACAGAGCTAAGGTTAACTGCTATGGTGCAGATGACGTACGTGAAGGTGTAGCTATCATGCATAAGGAAGGTGTAGATGTATCAATCACTGGTAACTCTACTAACCCAACTCGTTTCCAGCATCCAGTTGCAGGTACATATAAGAAAGAATGTATCGAACAGGGTAAGAAATACTTCTCAGTTGCTTCAGGAGGAGGAACTGGTCGTACATTACATCCAGATAACATGGCTGCAGGACCAGCTTCATATGGTATGACTGATACTATGGGTCGTATGCATAGTGATGCTCAGTTCGCAGGTTCTTCATCAGTACCAGCTCACGTTGAAATGATGGGCTTAATCGGTATGGGTAACAACCCAATGGTAGGTGCTACTGTTGCAGTTGCAGTTGCTATTGAAGAAGCTAGCAAATAATTAATTCAACACTTAAAGTCCTGATTTATTCAGGGCTTTTTCTTTACTACAATGAATACAAAAATAAGCGTTAAGAACGCTGAATCCTTAAACTGAATAAGAACGATATACTTATTAATAGTGTTGTGGGATATTGATGTAGGGACAAAGATCATCTTATTAAAGAATTAGATAATATAGCCTGGATCTTGCCGAAGCTACTACTGCATTAGATGTTCCTTTAGATACTATCTTACAAGGTAACCTAGATAAACTACATAAATTATATCCAGATGGATTTAGCATAAATGCTTTTATCAACAGACAAAAAGAGGATTGATTCTATTATAGAGTCAATCCTCTTTCTCTTAATTCCAATAATCTAAATAATCATATTCAACATAACTACTGGCAGATGCAACCTTCTGATATGTCTCTCTATCCATACGTGCATATTCCTTAGACTTATTACCTGTCTTAGTTACAAGAACATCTGTATCTCTCGCAAGTCTATAGAAGCGATATGTCGTTCCGTTTAATACTAGATTATAACTAGGTGATCCATAACGTGCTTTACTTTCATCATACTTTGTCACACCTTCTGGTAATTGTGTACTAAACTCAAGTCTCTTCATCTTAGATGAAATAGAAGTAGACTTATATAAAGAATAACCTGTCTTCTTTTCACCACTTACATCAACTTTTAGTAAATATGCATTAGGACTAGGGAATACAAATACAGCCATCACATAAATACATAAAACTGCAATAATACTTCCAATCATCTTTTTCTTAGAATTCATCTTATTATCCTCTATAATCTTACTGGTAATTTTTCTACTACTGCTTTTTGTCCTTCTAATGTGAAATGAACCCCATCTGTTACATACTCACTTCTTAACTCTGTACAGTCTTCATCCTGACATAAATCATCTAGATCAATGTATCCATCTGCAGGATTTGTCTTAATCCATGCATTAATATCTTTTCTCATCTGATCTATTTCAAGTGTCCACTCAATGTCATCACCCTTATTTAATATATTACGTGTATAACCTTTCCAAGCAGAACGTGTCACTAAATAGACTTTAATATTTCTACGATGTGCTTTTCTAATAAGTACCTTATAAGCATCAATCATCTCTTTAGTTGTTACTTTAGGTGCAATCCCCATCATACTCTTACAATTAGGATGAATAATATCATTACATCCTACCTTGATAATAATATTCTTTACTCCTGGCTGATTTAAAGCATCTCTCTCATATCTCTTCAACATTGATTCACCATAAGCCATACCAAGTCTACCTGCTCCATCAGCACATAGTCGATTACCCTTAATAGCCTGCTGTAAGACACCTACATTATGCACATTAGCTAGATGCTGCTTTGTAGAATAAAGTATAGGAATATCATTTGCTAGTGTGGAGTCTCCAATAATGACAGTGGATGATGCATCTGGTCTATCTACATCTAAACCTGTGAATAATGGAATTACATCATATTCCCCAAAACTTCCATTTAATACCATCGGTACACCTGTTGTTGCAGGAAGATTGACCTGATTACCTGAACTAATATAAGTTGTACCCCCAATTAAACCAAATGTTTTTAACTGTTCTGTATTTTTCATATACATAGAAACAGTCATTGGTTCTAATGCATCTACATGATAATTTAATGGATCTGAATGAATCGTTTCTCCCTTTCTAAGAGTCACTTTCTTACTCCCATTAAAAGTCACATTCTTCTTTGTATGGACTTTAATACGCTGTTTACTTATTGTCTTCGCAATAGTGACAGCATCAATAGTCATTGGACCTGTTCCATATGTATTAGAGAATGTAAGACGTACTGTTTCACCCGTTAATGTAGGTTTAATCACAGTTCTGAATGTGAGGTGATGTAATCCAAAATCCTTAAAACGATTCCCAAAGAATTTCTGGACACTAAACTCTACAGGACTTGTAGACCAAGAACCTACCCAGTTCTCTTGTGAATAACTTGATGTCGTGGATGGGAACAGACACAAAGCAATAGTCACAAGACATGTGATTAATTTTTTCATGAGCTTCCCTCCTCTATTTCATTATATCAACAAGGGAAATACCTCTTCTACTACAACAATATTATTCCTTAATAATCATTTTTTTCTCATACACATAAATAATAGTGAACTCATATATATTGTGTGTAAATACTCAAAAAAACCTTCGTCAGAAGGGATTATAAGAACTTATCCAATTCAGTTTTTACCTGTTCATTGATCTTATTAGTAGGATGATCAATTCTATGACCACTCATGATCACAGATTCAATATGTCTTAATGAAAGTAGATTCTCTAATGGGTTCTCTTTCATCACAATCATATCGGCTGATTTACCTACTTCAATATAACCTGTCTCATCGTCAATACCAGCCATTCTAGCCGCCTGTAATGTCGCACAATAAATCGCATAGGCATTGCTTACACCTACATACTTATGGAAGTAATATAGTTCTCTCCAGAAGTCATACTGTGTAATCCAAGGACATCCTACGTCATTACCTAATACAATAGGAATATCATTTTCTAATGCCTGTTTCGCACATTCTATAATTCCATCAAATACGACTTTACCATTGAATTGTTCTACTTCTGATGCGTTAGTAATAGAACGATCAAATAAAGCATATGGTAAGGCTGGTGATAATGTTGTACATAGGAATGCATTATTATCTTTAAATAACTGAATCATATGATCATCGAGTTTTGCCCCATGCTCAATCGAATCTACACCATTTTCTAAAGCCACTCTGACACCATCAGATGATTCTACATGCGCAGCCACTTTAAAGCCTAATTCGTGTGCTTTATTACAAACCGCTTTAACCATTTCAGGAGCCATCTTTAATTCTCCAGGAACACCCTTTTCCTTTGCATCTAGAACACCACCTGTAATCATTAATTTAATTAAATCGACATTCTGCTCCTTTGCTTTACTTACCTGTAAAAGTGCATCATCAATTGTTTCAGCTGCAATTGCTACACTCCCTGCCATATGACCATGAGGGACTGAAATACCTTCATTACCTGCTAAAATACGTGGACCTCTCTTCTTCCCACAATTAATTTCATCACGTACACGTGTATCAAAATCTCTAATACCACCTACTGTTCTAATCGTAGTGACACCACTGAGTAACTCCATTTCCGCAAAACCACTCACCATATTATGAGCAATAGCACGAGTAAGTGGATTACTCATTAAGAAGTTTACTAACTTTGCATTATCTCTCTGTTTCTTTTGTGGTTTCCCATTACCAGCTAAGTGTACATGCATATTAATAAGACCTGGCATAATATAGTTTCCTTTTAAATTCACTACATTAAAGCCTGTTAAATCAGCTTCATCCTGTAAAACAATATCCTTGATTTTCCCTTGTTCTACAAGAATAGCGTAACCTTCCTTAACCTGCATCTCCTTGGTACCATCTATTATTTTTCCATTAATATAAGCATCCTTCATTATGCTCACCCCTCTCTTATATCTATGATATCATATTCACTTCACATTATAATTTATACATCTCACTTCTTTTGTAAGAAAAAAAAGAGATAGCATTACACTATCCCTTCAAAGATTTAGTCTTTTTTCTTCTTCACAGATACAAAACCTGCTAGAGATAAAGCCATAGCTGATACTAATCCGAATAATGAAGTTGGATCACCTGTCTTAACAGTAGCATCCTTCTTATCTTCTGGTTTAGTTTCTGGTTTTACTTCTGGCTTAGTTTCAGGTTTCACTTCTGGTTTTGTTTCTGGCTTAATTTCAGGTTTTTCAGATGGTTTTTCTGGTTCAATTACAACCTTTTCTTCTAAAGCATTTACTGCCTTAGTTAACTTAGCCACAACTTCATCTACTTCTACCTGAGTTGCATTTTCTGCGTCAAGCCCCTTAGCTTCTGCGACAACATTCATTAATGCAGTCCAAGATTCTTCAGTATACTTACTTTCATCTAATTTCTTAATTTCAGCAATTTTCGCATCTAATGCAGTTGTATTACCCTTAAGAACATCTAAGCCCTTAATAGCGTCTTCTAGCTTCTTAGTTGCTTCATTAACTTCTTCCTGAGAAGCACCTTTATTTTCAAATACTGCTTTTGCATCATTTAATGCCTTAGTAAATGCATCACGTGCTTTCTTAACAGCCTTATTTAATGTTTCTTCAGAGATAGCTTCAGCTTTAGTCACTGCTTTTTCAAGATCAGCCTTATTTACTTTAGAAACTACCTTTAAGTTCTTCATAGCTGTACGTAATGCATTGATTACTTCCTCATTATTTAAATCTTCTCTTGCATAAGCTTTCTGTGCTTCTACTAATGCGTCTAAGAATGTATCAACAGAATCACTTGTCTTATCAGTTAAATCCTGGTTATAAGCTTCTGTTAATAAATCTTTAAGTTCAGTTGTTTCTTCAACTTGATCATAAGTAAACTGTACTTCTGCAATCTTATACCAGCTTTCACTTGCTTCTTTCATCACAAGTTTTACATACTTCACTGACTGTTTATCAAATGTAAATGACTGTTCAAGAGTATCTGCAGTCATTCTTAAATTACCTACAGTTGTCCAGTTTTCTTTATCTGTAGAAACCATGATATCCGCATTCTTAATAATATCTGAGCCTGGTCTTTCAGGTGCAGAGATCTTAATACCACTCATATTTACTGTCTTAGGTAAAGTAAATGTAATATGTTTACCTACCTTCTGAGCATCATTGAACCAAGCGAATGTCTCTCTATTACCATCAAACATCTTTTCATAGCTATATTTATCACTTGGAGATACACCTAACTGCCAATATCCATCAGATGCTTCAATACCAGGAACAGTACCATCACGTTTCATTAAACCATTTCTAGCAGCAACTAATGCATCATATGCAGTCTTTACTGCTTCATCAGTCACTTCTTCACCATAAAGAACCTTCTTACCATTCTTTACAGCTTCTAAGTATTCAGAATATCCTGATGCATATCCGTTATCAGCCATTGGGTTTTCTACTTCTACCCATAATGCATAATAAGCACGTTTAACTGCTTTCTTCTTAGCATTATTTAACGTAGTCAAGATAGCATCTACATCCTGCTGTAATGCATCCTTATCATCATAAAGTTTCTGTGCTTCATCTAATGCAGTTTTATATTCACCTAGTGTTGCACCAATGTATACATTTTCATCTAAAGCATTATCTAAAGCAGCCTTTAAGTCAGTTTTATCTGTGTAGATTTCATAAGTGAAAGTGAAAGTATCACCCTTCTTACTATATGTACCAGTTGCACTGTCTTTATCAGACACTAAACGATAACCATAAATCTTTTCAGCAGTGAAGTTATATTCATCACCGATATTACCATAACGAGTTACAGGACTCTTTAATTCCTTACCATCTTTATCTACATATTTAATAGTCACTTTACCTAAAGAATCAGCTGGTAAGATTGATCCAGAATCTGGTAAAGTAGAACCCTTATCAAATGCTGCAACATGTCCAAGCTTTGCATAATTAGCCTTAAACTGGTTATGAGAAATAATACTATTAGACTTTGTATTCCATGCTTTAGTAGCAAGTGCTCGCATTTCATTTGCGATATCTTCAGTAATAGTATCTTCATTACATACATCAGCCTTATCACACCAGATTGCAAGTGAAGCACCCTTAATAGCTGGGTTATCATCAGCAATAGTGTTAGCCTGGAATTTACCTGGAGTCCATTCATCAAAGATTAACTTATCAGAATTCAAGTTATCAAATGAATGCTGTTTACGTCCATCATTTGGCATTGATGGTCTTAATACATAATAGAAGAAACTAGCATTTACGTTATAAATAGTATCATGACCCTTATCTAAGAATGTCTGAAGTTTTGCGATACTATGGTTCCAAGACATCTGGCTCCAGAAATCGATACCGATATACTTATGCATTTCGATCATCTGTTTATTCTGTCCCCAGGAATTTTCTCCATAGTAGATACCATCATTCCAGATACGTGGAGTAAATCCTTTTTCATGTACATGTTCTGCTAAGTCATTGATATATTTCGCAATAACATCTTTCCAAGTTGCATTAGGATCAATGTTTTCTCTTGCATAGTTATCTAGTACTTCTTTGTACTGAGTAGTGAAAGGTGCACGGTCAAATTCCATATATTCATCCCCGCCGATGTGGAAATCTGTACATCCTTTAAATAATTCCATATATTCATCATATAAGCTATAAATATACTTAATCGCTTCAGGATTAGTAACATCTAAACCTGATTTATAATTATTACCATATTTATCTTTCTGTCCATATTCTGGATGTGCTCTTAAAATCTGGTCAACATGGCCTGGAGAGTCAAATGATGGAATAACTTTCACACCATATTTCTTTGCTTCAGCAAGAATTTCTCTTACATCAGCTTTAGTTAAATGCTGTTCAGATACGATTGATGGATCTGTTTCACATTCAATACGGAAACCTAGGTTTTCTGAGAAATGCATCTGGATTGCATTCATCTTGAAGTAAGACATTTCTCTGATCTGTCTGATGAACCATTCTTTAGAAATATACTTACGAGCCATATCTACGTGAATACGACGTTCAGCAACATTAGGATAGTCTACGATTTCACCATAAGCTAAAGTGTTATTATTCGCAATTGAAAGCTGTTCAATAGTACGTAAACCATATAATACAGCTGTTTCACTTGCACCAGTTAAATGGATACCAGTGTCATCAATTGTAATCTTATAAGCTTCTTTACTTGTAGTCTTATCAGTAATTTCTGATACAGGCTTAATATCAATAGTGATATCAGTTGGTGTTCCGTCCTGATTATAAAGCATAGCCTGAGCATCACTAGAAACAATCTGTTTTGCCATGAATTCAGAATTCACTAATTTAACAATTTCAGCAAGTCTTTCATTCTTTAAGTTAGCTTCATTAGCTACAATAACGAACTTAGAATCCTTAGTCATAACCCATGTCTTATCAGATGCATCTTTAGTATATGACTGTAGGATAGGTGTTGTTGCAGCAACGAGCTGTTCATTAGTCATTGTTCTTTCAGTAATAGCTGATGTACCATTGTACGCTTGAGCCACAATAGCACCACTTGAAAGAGTCATAGAAGAAACGAGCATAACGCTCATTAAAACACGTTTCATATTATTCTTGTTCATTGTATTATTCCCTATCAAGTAAGAGGCAGGCAAACCTGCCTCTTATGTATTAATTTAATTTTTTTCTCTTTAATGAGATATAAGCGATAGCTGAAACAGCCATTAATGCAACCATACCTAAAATCATAGTAGAATCTCCTGTCTTGACAGTGTCATCCTTCTTATCTTCTGGTTTAGTTGCTGGCTTTTCAGTTGGTTTTTCTGTTGGCTTTTCAGTAGGTTTTTCAGATGGTTTTTCTGGAACAGTTGGTTTTTCTGGTTCAATTACAACCTTTTCTTCTAATGCATCTACTGCTTTATTTAACTTAGCTACAGCTTTATCAATTTCTTTCCGAGTTGCATTTTCTAAGTCAATAGCCTTTACTTCTTCTACTACGGCCATTAATGCTGCCCAAGATTCAGCAGTATATTTGCTTTCGTCTTTCTTACTAGCAGCTTCAAGAGCTGAATTTAAAGCTTCTGGATTACCTCTAAGAACCTTTAATCCATCTAATGCTTCATTTAATGTCTTAACTGCTGCATCGATTTCTTCCTGAGTAGGTTCATCCTTCACAAGAACAGCCTTGGCATCAGCTAATGCTTTGTTGAATACTTCAACGTTCTTCTTAATTGCTTTATTTACTTCTTCTTCAGTTAAAGCATCAGCTTTAGCAATTGCTTCATCAAAAGCATCTGTATTCACTACAGGTGCATCAACTAAACCTTCAATAGCCTTATTTAAGCGATTGATGACTTCTTCATTCTTGATATCTTCAGCTACTAATGCCTTCTGAGCTTCAATAAGAGCATCTAAGAATTCATCTCTAGATGCAATTGTCTTGCCTTCTAAATCTTCTTCCTTAGCTTTTTCAATTAAATCTCTTAATGTAGTATCTTCACCAATGGATTCTAATACGAACTCAACTTCAGAAATCTGATACCAAGCACCATATCCAGAATTGATGTAGATTCTTACATACTTAATTTCCTGAGCATCAAAGTCAAATCTCTTTTCTAATGGATCTGTGTCCTTTAAAGTACCTACTGTTGTCCAGTTTACCTTATCAGCAGAAATCTGAACTTCAGCATCACGTAAAATATCACCCTGGTCTGCCTGTACAACATTCACACCTGATAATTTTACTTTACTTGGGAATGTGAATAACACTTCATCCCCAGCTGTCTGGTTAGCACCAAACCAACACTTAGAATTATGGTTACCATCAATCATGTTGTTGTATGAGTACCAGCTATAATATCCCTTAGTTGCAGAAATAGTAGGCTTATCTGCAGCTTTCTTAATTAATGCTTTCTTCGCATTCATGATGTTGTTATAGGCAGCTTCAACTGTTTCAACATCTAAGTTTTCATCTTTAAGAGTGTTTTTTCCGTTATTAACGGCATTCATATAAGCCTGATATCCAGATGCATAAGCAGCATCACTTACTGGATAATAAGCTTCTACGTATAACTTATAGAATTTAGCCTTTACAGCTTTTTCTTTTGCAGTACGAAGTGCAGCTAATGTTTCATCAACTTTCTTCTGTCCTACTGTAAGATCTTCTTTAACGTCTTTCGAAGCGTCTAAAGCATCTTTATATTCCTTTACTGTTTCAGGAATATAATCTTTAATCACTAATGCATTGTCAACTTCTTTGATTAATGCTTCCTTATCAGTAAATGTCTTATAAGTTAAAGTGATTGTTTTGTTTTCTTTATATGTACCAGTTAATGATTCACTTGCTTTTTCAAACTTATAACCATAAAGTTCCTTAGGTTCAATAGTGTATTCATTGTCCTTTAAGCCATATAAAGTTTCTGTAGGTTCAATTGTCTGTCCAAATTCATTCTTATATTCAATTGTAAGTGCAACAGACTGCCCTTCATAAAGAACCTGACCTGGTTCTGGTAGGACACTCTTATAACCAGGAACGCGTCCAATCTTATCAAATGCCTTCTTTACATCAGCATATTCAGGCATTGAATCTGATGTGTTCCACATCTTATAAGCAGTTGCACGTGTTCTATAAAAGATGTTATTGGCCACTGAGTCCTGTGTCATATAACCTGGAACGTCACACCAAACTGCATAAGAACCACCTTTTACAAAGTTTGCGTAAGGTTTGTTATAAGTCTGTGGAATACCACCCTGTAATGTAGAGAATTTACCTGGATTCCATTCTCTATAAATTCTATCTCCTTCAGGACATGCATTTTGTAACCACCAAGAAGATAGTACATAATACATGTAAGTGTCAGAGAAGTTGATAACTCTGTTACCGTTCTGTACAAACTTTTCGATACTTGCACAGTTCTGTGGAGCAGCCCAATAACAGATTTCGATATCTGGATCTAACTTATAACCAGTATAATTTCCATACATCACACCATCGTTCCAAGTTCTAGGAGTCATACCCTTTGACTTAACGATTGCAGATACTTCATTGAAGTATTCCATGATCTGTACATACTGTTCATTAGAGAAGTTAGAGAATTTTTCTAAGAATTCATCTCCACCAATGTTAAATCTCTTACATCCAGCTTCTGAGAAGAAATCAATAAATTCTGTCATTAAATCGATTAAGAAGCCGCGTGCTTCGTCATTTGTAAAGATATTAAAGCACTGTGCCCTTCTACCATCAGATGGGAATAAGCTTGCACAGCTATAGTCAGATGGTAAATATCTTAGAACTGCACCAAGGTGACCTGGAGAGTCTAAAGATGGGATAACTTCGATATGATATTCATTTGCAACCTGAATAATTTCTAACATATCCTGTTTAGTGAGATACTGGTTGTTTACATACTGGAAGCCATCAATTGCTTCAAGAGTATCACTCTGTAATCTAAAACCTTCGTTTTCAGAGAAATGAAGCTGAATTGAATTGTATTTCTGCCAAGATAAATCTTTAATTAATGAAATGATCCAATCCTTTGTGAAAAATTTTCTTGCACAGTCCAAATGGAATGAGCGGTCTTCAACATCAGAATAGTCAATAATATTTCCCTTAGTTAAAACATTGTCACCTTCAATTAACATCTGAATCACAGATGTTAAACCATAATAGATTCCTGTTTCATCTTCTGCAGAAATAGTAATATTATTCTTAATATCTACTGCATAAGCATCATTTTTACCAGTTAAATCTGGATTAGTTCCCATTTTTACAATGATGTCATTGTCTGCAGCATTTTCTAATGTACCAAAAACAATCTGTGGTGCTTCTGATAAAACACCTCTGTCTGCTAACTGCGAACTTGCACGTTTCAAATCACGTAACAACACTTCATTATTAAGTGTCTTTTCATTTGAAACCACAAGTAAACGGCTTTTCTTTGGCAATGTAAATGTGTCTGAATCCTTTGTGTAACTCTGTACATTTGGATAAATCACATCAGGTGCCGCAAAAGCTGGTGCAGCTGCAGAAGCAACTCCCGATAGCGCAATAATTGCAGCTAAGCCTACTTCAACAATTTTTTTCCCTTTCATTATTTCACCTCTTTCTTTGTTGATAAGACTAAAGATTTCACCTCCACTCTTAAATTTGATAGATTGAAACAAAAAAAAGACCGCATTCACGATACCCTAAAAAGGGCCTATGAATGACGGTCTTGCCTACTTAAAGTAACAATCCTTCGACATCAGTATACATGAGTTTTAAACAATATGTCAACAATATACACTTACAATTTGTAATATTTCTGATTCCAATGTGATAATGTCTCAATGTATCCAAGTTGATATTGTCCCAATTG
>OLOU01000357.1_pt1 | contig 41459 bp, 34 predicted proteins | sample 1672101 | NCBI WGS metagenome assembly OLOU01 (sample SAMEA3136645, study PRJEB25190) | human gut metagenome | biome: human gut; feature: human-associated habitat; material: faeces | place: Austria | collected 2013
CCGCATCCATTATCTGTAACTCTTATATAAGTCTTCCCTCCGTTTTTTATCTCAACGGCGATGGAAGACGCTCCCGCATCTATAGAATTTTCAACGAGTTCCTTTACGATCGATACCGGCCTGTCAACGACCTCGCCTGCAGCTATCTTGTCCGCCATCTGCTTTGGAAGCTCATGTATCTTTTTTCTTTCGGGTATATTATCACTCATCTACATATCCTCCACAGCTTTTTTAAGCTGCTCTATAACTGCAATGGCGCCTGACGGCGTGAGAGACATTATATCGAGATTTCGCAGCATCTCGACTGCCGGATGCTCTGAAAATGTTATAAATGAAAGCTGTTCTTCTGCAGCATGGTCAGCGCGAATGCTCCCGCGCCCGCTCGTACCTGAAGACATACTGCCGTCACCGGCAGCCGTACCTGTATGTTCATCTGCTGATATGCCTGATGATACCACACCTGCATTTTCAGCGCTTTCTGTTTCGAGCTGGTTCAGCTTTTCCTGCGCTCTTTCCAGAACTGCGGCCGGAACGCCCGCTATCCTGGCTACATGTATTCCATAGCTGCGGCTTGCACTTCCGGGAACTATCCTGTGAAGGAAGACAACATTTCCGTCATTCTCGCTCACAGATACATTGTAATTTTTAAGACCGTATATCATACCATCAAGAACTGTGAGTTCGTGATAGTGAGACGCAAAAAGCGTGCGTATATGATGTTCCTCCCTGCAGAGGTGTTCTACTACGGCCCACGCTATGGAAAGTCCGTCATACGTGCTCGTGCCGCGCCCTATCTCATCAAGGATCACAAGGCTCCTGTCTGTAGCGGTATTGAGTATATACGCAAGCTCGCTCATTTCAACAAAAAACGTGCTCTGTCCCTGTGTCAGATTATCCGAGGCCCCTATTCTTGTATATACTCTGTCTACTGTTCCGATCTCAGCACTATCAGCAGGAACGAAGCATCCTGTCTGAGCCATCAGTACGATAAGGGCTGTCTGGCGCATATATGTGGATTTTCCTGCCATATTAGGGCCGGTAATTATTTCGCATCTGTTTTCATCAAGGTCAAGCTTAGCATCGTTCGGAACAAAAGGTGTATCTTCTAAAAGTGCCTCAACAACCGGATGCCTGCCGTCTTTAATATTGATTGTGCCGTCATTTGTAATTTGAGGGCAAACGTAATTATTATTAACCGCAACCTCGGAAAGAGAAGCCAAAACATCAAGCGTCGCAAGCGCACGTGCTGTTTTTTGAAGCCTTTTAACCTCGTTTGAAATGCTTTCTCTTATTTTGCAAAGCATTTGATATTCAAGCGCAATGCACCTCTCCTTTGCGCCGATAATCTTGCCCTCTAAATCCTTAAGTTCCTGGGTAATATATCTTTCGCAATTTGTGAGCGTTTGCTTTCTTATATAAGTTTCGGGAACTAAATCCTTATACGAATTTGTAACTTCGATATAGTAGCCGAAAACCTTGTTATATCCGACTTTGAGCTTAGGTATACCTGTAAGTTCTCTCTGCTCGTTTTCAATAGATGCGATTATGCCTGCGCCATCGTTCATTATTGATTTAAGCTCATCAATATCCTTATCAAAGCCCTCTTTAATCATACCTCCCTCACGAACGGTAAACGGAGGTTCATCAACAATTGCGCTGTCAATAAGACTTCTTATATCCTCAAGTAAATCAATATCGTTATAAACCGCTTTTAAAAGATACGACGAAGAATCGGCAAGCTTAGCCTTAATTGACGGAAGCTTTTCAAGCGTTGACTGAAGCGATTTAAGTTCCTTTGCATTGGCAGTTGAATAAACAATTCTTGTAAGCAGCCTCTCAATATCGCTGACACCCGTAAGCGCCTGCCTGATTTCATCACGAAGAATAGGATTATCGCAAAGTTCGCCTACTGCATTTTGGCGCTTGGTGATTTTTGCGATAGACATAAGCGGCCTTTCAAGCCACGAACGAATCATTCTTTTACCTGCTGCCGTTTTAGTTTTATCAATAACCCACAAAAGCGAATGCCTTTTGTCACCCGTCATCATAGACTTTGTAAGCTCAAGATTACGCCTTGCCGACATATCAAGCTTCATATACTTTTCAGTGTCGTACATTTCAAACTCACTCGGTGCCTCAATCTCGTCTTTCTTTTGAGTGTCCTTAAGATAAAGAATAACAGCGCCGAGAGCACAAACAGCAATTTCATTTTCGCTGACATTAAGCTCTTCAATCTCGGCAGCATTCAAATTCTCATTAATAAGCTTTAATGCCGTTTCATAATCAAACTTGTCTGCGCTGACAACTTCAAGATGAGCGTCAACCCTTTTTGTATAGCTGTCAAGAAGCGACATATCAAAGCCGTCGTTATTAACAATAATCTCACGAGGAGTATATGTATAAAGTTCATTTAAAATTTGCCTTTGAATAGGTGCGGTATTGAGAGAGGTAATATGGAACTCACCTGTTGAAATATCGGCAAAGCATAAGCCCGCCTTTGTTCTGTCCTTATTTTTATAAATAGCACAAAGATAATTGTTAGCACCGTCGTCAAGCATATTGCTCTCAATTACCGTACCCGGAGTCATGACTCTTATGACATCTCTTTTAACAAGCCCCGTTGCCTTGCTTGGGTCCTCAGTCTGCTCGCAAATAGCAACCTTATGACCGTGGCTTACAAGCTTTGCAATATAGTTATCTGCACTGTGAAACGGCACTCCGCACATAGGAGCACGTTCCTCTTGACCGCAATCCTTGCCCGTAAGCACCAAATCAAGCTCTGATGAAGCAAGTTTGGCATCGTCAAAAAACATCTCATAAAAATCACCGACACGGAAGAACAAAATTGTATCGGGATATTTACTTTTCACCTCAAAATATTGCGCCATCATAGGCGACAGCTTACTATCCTTTTTAGCCATTTTTGTTCCTCCTTTTTTAAGTGATTTTTGTTTTGTGCAAAATCGCACTAAATAATTTTAATTAGTGGCAGCCACCGCAGGTTGAGCAGTTATGTGTGCAAGCGTCCTGTGCCGGAAGTTCGCATGTTTCTGCATCCTGACCGTCAAAGAAAAGACCTATCATACCGCTGATATACTGTGCCATCTTTTCCATTTCAGATGCAGCGGCAGAATAGTTTTGCATATTTTCGCCTGCCATAATTTCAGTATAAAGCTTCTGATAATCGTCCTGAAATTCCTTAATTCTGTCTTGTGATGCTTCCTCTCCTTTTTCAGCCTCCTGCTGATATTTAAGAGAGATAAGCTGCATCTCCTGCATTTGCTGCTGGAGTGATTCGTCTGCATCATTTGCCTTTGCAGCAACCTGAAGAGCGACAAAACGCTCGTCCTTCTGAATTTCTTTGCCTAATTCTCTGAGTGCTGATTCAATACTCATATTTGTTTCTCCTTTACTAATTCGCCCCTCATAACAAACGTAAGCGGTTCGATTACTTTAATGTTTTGAAAGGTTCCGATAAGGCTTTCGTCACCCTCAAATTCTATAATCAAATTGCCGTCATTTCTTGCGGCAATATAATTATCTCCCAATTTGCCCTTACCGTATACATAGCACTTATAAGTCTTGCCTTGATGAAGTTTCATTTGGCTTGCACTTATTGTTTCCTGCAAATCGGTAAGTTCCTTAAACCATCTTGACTTTTCTTCAGCCGATACAGGGTCATCCATTTTAGCTGCGGGTGTACCCTCTCTCCTTGAATAAATAAACGTAAAAAGCTGAGTGGCGTTAATTTCCTTAACAAGTGAAAGTGTTTCCTTAAATTCCTCATATGTTTCACCGGGGAAACCAACAATAATATCACTTGTGATTGAAAGCTCGTCGCCCATAAGCTTTCTCGCATATTTGATAAGTTCAAGATACTGTTCTCTTGTATAATGCCTGTTCATAGCTTTAAGCACTCTGTTGCTTCCGCTTTGAAAAGGAAGATGCAAATGCTCTGCCACCTTGTCGCACTGCGCCATGGTTTCAATAAGTTCCTTAGTGCAATCCTTGGGATGACTGGTCATAAACCTGATTCTGAAATCGCCGTCGATATCGTTAAGCATTCTCAAAAGATTCGCAAATGTAACTCTCGGTTCTAAATCCTTGCCGAAAGAATTAACATTTTGACCTAAAAGAGTAATTTCCTTATAACCTTGCTCAACAAGAGATTTAAACTCGGCTACGATATCCTCAACCTGCCTGCTTCTTTCCCTGCCCCTTACATAAGGCACAATGCAGTATGAGCAGAAGTTGTTGCAACCGTACATAATCGGAAGCCATGCCTTAGCGTCATTGTCACGCCTTACAGGAATACCCTCGGCAATGATACCGTCCGTATCGGTTATATCAAAAACTCTCTTTTTACCGGTCAATGCTCTGTAAAGAAGCTCAGGAAGCTTATGAACAACGTGAGTTCCGAAAACGAGATCAACAAACGGGAATGATTTTTTAATCTTATCCGCAATATGCTGCTGTTGCATCATACAACCGCAAAGAGCAATTACAACGTCATGATTTTCACGCTTATAGCTTTTGAGCGCACCTACATTGCCGAACACCCTGTCCTCAGCATGTTCCCTGACAGCGCAGGTATTAAAGATAATCAGCTTAGCCTCAAGCCTGTTGTCCGTAAAATCATAACCCATAAGCTCAAGCATACCTTTAATTTTTTCACTGTCAGCCACATTTTGCTGGCAACCGTAAGTAACAACGCAAGCCTTCGGTTTTTCATTATACGATGCTGAAATAACAGAGCTTACCTTTTGCGTAAACTGCTTCTGCCTATCAAGCTCTTCTTTTGAAACAGTATGTGTTTTTTTATTATTCTCGCTCAATTATTCTGCCCTCGCATTCAAAAAATTCACTCGTTAAAGTGTGGCTTTTGCGAACGTGCATACACCCTCACATTATACGGAAAATATTATATCAAATATATATACTTTAATCAATATATAATTATTAATAAAATAATAATTTTAAATAATTGATTTTTGTTTATGTTAATGATAAAATAGCACTTGTTACCATCATTTGAAGAAAGAAGAAAAGTAATTATGCTGAAAAAACGAGGAGCAGGCGTATTGCTTCACATCAGTTCAATGCCGAGCGACTACGGCGTCGGTGTTTTTGATGAAAACGTTATTCATTTTATTGACAAAATAGCGGATATGGGCTTTACATATTGGCAGGTTTTACCGTTTAATCCGATTGACAGGGCTAATTCGCCTTATTGCTCGCCCTCTGCCTTTGCTGGAAATTATATTTTTATAAATCCCAAAGGGCTTTACGATATGGGTCTTATTTGCGAGGAAGATTACAAGTCAAACATTTACGACGGCACGCCGTACACGGCAGACTATGAATTTGCAGGCAAAAAAAGGCTTGAACTTTTGAAAAAAGCATTTTTAAACATAAACGACGAGCTTGCAAGGCAGATTAAGGAATTTGAAATAAGCAACTCCTGGCTTACCGATTACAGCGTGTTTATGGCTGTTAAGGAAGAGGAAAATATGAAGCCTTGGTGGGAATGGAGCGATGAACACGCCCACTATTTTGAATGTATCAAGAATATATATTCTTATGAAAAATCAGCGGCTTTTTGGAAATTTGTTCAATTCGTTTTCTACAAGCAATGGAATGAAATCAAGGCTTACGCAAACAAAAAAGGTGTTGCTGTTATAGGCGATATGCCAATATATGTTGCAATGGACAGCGTTGACGTTTGGTCAAATTTGCCTATGTTTTTAATAGACGAAAAAACGCTGAAGGTCGAAAAAGTAGCAGGCGTTCCGCCCGATTATTTCAGCAAAGACGGTCAGCTTTGGGGCAATCCCATCTATGATTGGAACGCTATGGAAAAGGATAATTTTTCGTGGTGGATATCAAGGATAGGTCACTCTTTAAAGCTTTATGACACCGTGAGAATTGACCATTTCAGGGCATTTGCATCTTATTGGGCAGTGCCGGCAGAGTCCAAAACGGCGAAAGTCGGCGAGTGGCTTGACGGGCCTAAAATGAAGCTTTTTAATAAGGTATTTGAAGCATATCCAAACGCTCCGATTATCGCTGAGGATTTGGGTGTTTTCGGCGATGATGTAGTCAAGCTTTTAGAGGATACGGGTTTCCCCGGAATGAAGGTTGTCCAATTCGGATTTGACCCTAATTCCGACTCCTCCCATATTCCACACAATTCAGTTCAAAACAGCATAAATTACGTCGGCACTCATGATAACAACACTATTTTGGGCTGGCTTTGGGAAGCAAGCGACGAGGAAAGAAAATTTGCTCTTGAATATTGCGGTTTTACAGGTGACAATTGGGGTGAAGGCGGATATTACAGTCCGTCTTGCAGAAAAATAATTGAAACGGTATGGAAAAGTTCGTCAAACGTTGCAATAATTGCACTTCAGGATATGTGCGGTTTCGGCTCGGACGCAAGAATGAATATCCCCGGCGTACCTGAGAAAAATTGGAGATTCAGAACCACAAAAGAAACGATTGATAATATCGACTCATCATATTTCAAGCATATCAACTCTCTTTTCAGAAGAATGTATCCGGCATTTGATGATAAGAAAAACTGATAAAAAAATTGCGTGCAAGCCATAAGGTTTGCACGCTTTTCATTTGCCTATTCTTTGTCACATTCGGGTTTTGGGGCACACGGTGAGCAATTTTCCTTTTCATTAGGGAAAAATTGTTCAACAGGAAAATCAATTCCCTGGAATGTTTCGCAAGGATTAGACGTATTGCAGTTACATTCTCTGTCAGGGATACAATAATCATAAGCGGGAATAAGAATTTGTGCATCTCGCTCCATTTGAACTATTGAGAAAAGGCCGAGAGTAACAAGAATTGCTTTTGAAGCACCGCACGACGGCATAGTATCCTCAACAGAATTAAGAATAGATTGCGGAAACGACGAGCAAACGCTTATGTTGCAGTCGCAGCTGTCGCAAATATCGGTTGAAAGCACTACAGGGTCAACCGCCTGCACCTTTGCCACAGGATTTGTGTATTGCGGTGCAACAGGGCAATCGGTTGCCTCGCTTACCGGATTTGAAACGAATACCTTTACATCGCCGTTAGAACCGAAAAGAATACATTTTTTATTAAATCTTGCAAAGCCGACAGCCACCTGAGGAGTTGTGCACGGTGCTGCATAGGTATCAAAGCAAAGCTTGAAATAAAACGTAATATCAACGCTGTAAAAGCCTCTGTTGAAAGGAACTTCCTCAACGTCAATGCTTACCTCTTCGATACAGCAATCTCTTGTTTTTACCGTAACAGCCTCGTCAATCAGCCTTTGACTTTTTGAAAAAAATGTAACTCTTAAATCTTCAAGGCAATCTTTGCTCACGCAACTGTCAAAAATGCGCTTTGTGTCAATGCAAACAGCCTCATTTATGCGTCTTTCACCTGTGTCTAAGTTGAGATTATCAGGCATAAAAAAACTCCTTTATAAAATATTGAAGTAAACTTCAGTAATATTCTATGAAGGAGTTGATTTTTTGTGAACTTTTAAAATGCTATGTCAATATAATTTTTGCCTGTAACTACTGTACCGCCTACGTTATAAATAGGTGTAACTCTATAATAATTTTTTGAAAAAGCAGTTGATGATTTATCTTCAAAATTAAGATTTTCACCGTAAACAGTCGCAATTTCCTTAAACGTGCCATTGTAAGCAGAACGTGAAACCTTATATCCTGCACTTCCGTTTAGCGAACTAAAGCGAATAAGAGGCTTATTTCTTAACGAATAGCCCTTTGATTTAACACTTGGAGTAGGAACATTTTGGCTGTAATTTTGCGAATAAAGGCAAAGCGGACTCAGCCCGGCAGAAATATTATTATCGCTTTTAATGGTGGCATATGAGGATTCTGCCACCCTTATACCGAAACTTTTAACACCTGAAATCGAATTAGATGTAATAAGTAAATTTTTACTGCCCGGAAATGATTTGTTAAAAATTGAAATTCCGTTATTGAAAGCACCTGAAATATTATTATTTTTAATAACATTTTTTTTGCTTGCGCAAATATTAATGCCGTTAATTCCGTCTTTAGCCGAAGAATAATCGGTCAAGGTATTAGATGAAATTTCGCTTTTATTAACGCCTGTTATGTATATTCCATATGATTTAGATGAATTTTCTTCAACAGTAATCGTATTATTATCAATTGATAAATCGCTTATTGTATAATCACCTGCAACAATACCGTTAGCCTTGGCAGTTGAAGCGTCAATCTTAGCTCCGTAAGCATAAATGCCGTAGCTTGATTCCGACATTTGCTTAATATTCATAACATTGCCGCTGATTACGGTAGATGATTTCGAATTTATTTTGCCTATGCTTTTATCATTTGCAATATACATTCTTTGAGAATAAGCGCCAAAAAAATTATTAGGCAGGTATTCAAAGCAAATGCCGGAATTGACATTTGTGAATGTATTATTGATAATTTTACTGTTTTTATAGTTAAAACAGCTAATAGCCTTTTCCTGAATATTTTCAAACTTGTTATTTTCTATAACAACATTGTCAAAATATTTTGAAACAACAGCCGAACGGGTACCTATTCCCGAATGGAGATTTGAAAAGGTACAACCGCTTATAGTTACGTTTTTATTAGGTGTATCGTCAAATTCCTCAAATCCCGGAAAATGCTTTGAATCGTGCAAAATATCAAGCTGTATTGCTTCGCAGGAATTTGAGCCTCTTCTTAAAGAAGATGTAAATGTGCTGTCTGTAATACTTAATGTATCAACCGCCGCCGCTTCAATGTGATGGGCATCCAAGATGTTGGTTATATTTACGTTGCTTATACTCAAATTTGTGCAATGCCCAAAACGCATAGCGCAGGAGCCGTTAAACTGCATGTCCCACTTACCGCCGTCAATTTTGATATTTCTAAAGCCGTTGTAAAGAATATGTTTTTGGCTGAAATCGCCTGCTTTAACTATATTTTGACCTTTCGGTGCGTCTTGAACAAGGGTTGTTTTTTCATCAAGATAAAGCTCTGTATTGCTGAAAATATTGAGCGTAGTGTTGATATGATATTCACCCTTAGGAAAATAAATACGATATCTGTTTTTATCGCTCGCTTTATTTTTAGCCTCATCAAAAGCTGCTTGAATAACTTTTGCATTATCGCTTGCAGCGTTTTCACCGGTTTCTGACAGTTCGCTGTCACCGATAACAATATCACTATATTTAATTTCAGCCGCAAAAGCTGCTGTGCCCGTCAATGAAAGCGAAAACATAACAGCCAAAGCCAATAATAATGATATGATTTTTTTCAATTTCTTACACCTTTTCTTATTCTTTAATTTAAATTAATTCTTTATAAAGCAAAGTTTCAACGATTTAGGCAAAACTTTAAAATTAACCTCGCTGTAATCAAAGTTTTCACCGTCGCAGTTGCCCAAAAGCGCATCGCCGTCTGTTGACCAAATTCTGCCGCCGACAACCTTGCCGAATGTGAAATAATTTTGAAGCTTATCCACATTACCTTTGCTATATTCAGGAATCATCGGCATCGCCTGAAAAGCATTAACAGGATGGCAAAGCGCAAAGTCAAGAAGTCCGTCGTCAAGCACCGAATTAGGAGCAGGGCAAAAACCGCCTCCGTAGTAGCTTGCATTGCAAATCGCAAAAAGTGTGTAATCACAAGGCGCAACTATGTATTTATACGGCTTTCCGTCCTCGTCAATGCAATCGAGGTCAATATTGATATGACAAGTCATTGACCGGCACAAAACAGGCACAACGGCAATATCGTAAGCCTTATGGCCGATAGAAGGAATCTTTCCTGCAATTTGCCTGCCTATGGTTTCAACCTTTGTGTCAAGGCCGTAGCTCATAACGTTAATACACTTTTCGCCGTTATAATCAATCAGGTCAATAGGTTTAACGTCATATTTGATTTTGCCGCTGTAAAAGCCAAAAGCCTTAATTACATTTTCAACATTAATTTTTTTAGTACCGTAAACCTTTTTTGCAAAGTCATTGCCCGTTCCGAGAGGTAAAAGAAGCAAAGGTGTATCCGTGTTTGCAAGGCCGTTTGCAATTTCGTGCACCGTGCCGTCGCCGCCGCAGGAAACAATAACGCAATCGCTGCCGTATTGGGCTGCATATTTTTCAGCAATAAGCTTTGCTTCGCCCTGAGCGTGAGTAGGCTCAACAATCATCTCATCATCAATAAGACGAAAGGTTGATTTAATTCTTGAAAAAATCTTTGCCTTATTATCATTTCCTGCTACAGGATTAACAATAAATACATATTTCATTTCTTTTACCTCCCAAATTCACTTATAATCAGTCAATCACCCTTGCTCCGCCTACAGGTCTTATAATAAGCACGTGGCATGAGCCGTCGCCAAATACACGATTAATTGTTTCTTTATATGCATCAAGCATATCATTTGGAACAAACGCCTGAATAGTGCCTGCAAATCCGCCGCCGTGAACTCTCCATGCGCCCTTGCCGTTAAGGAGTTTTTCGCTTATGCAAAGAGCAAGTGAAAGCTTTTGCTCTGTCGGATTTTTAGGTGAATAAACATTTTGATTATAAAGGAATGAGGAATAGCCGGATTCAGTAATAGCCTGCTTGAAAGAGTCGAAATCGTTATTTTCAAGGCTTGAAACTGCCTTGTCCACCCTCTCGTTTTCGCCGAAGAAGTGGAATGCTCGTAAAAGTGCACGGTCGTTTACTTTTTCTTTAAGCACATCAAGGCTTTGGAAAAATTCTTCATACTCAACCTCTCTGAGCACATTTTTGCCCATAGCCTTTGCAACAGCTTCCATCTCTCCTCTTACAGCGGCATAATCGTCTGTGAGGTCACTGTGGTTGCCGTGAGTATCAACAATGCAAAGTGAATATCCACTCTTTGCAAAATCAAAATCAACCTTTTTAATTACAGGATTGGCGGTATCCTTAAAATCTATTGTAACAAACGTTCCAACAGAGGAAGCCATTTGGTCAAGAAGCCCCGACGGCTTGCCGAAATATACATTTTCACTAAACTGAGCAGCCTTTGCAACAGTTACGGCATCAATTTTGCCGTCATTGTAAAGATGATTGATAACGGTTGCGATAAGCACCTCAAAAGCCGCAGAACTTGAAAGACCGGAACCGCCCATAACATCGCTTGTCGTGCAAGCGTCAAATCCGCCGATTTCATAGCCTTTTTCCTTAAGTCCTGCTGCAACACCTTTAATCATAGATGATGATCTGCCGTATTCGGCTTCATCAGGCGAAAGAGTTGAAATGTCGACCTCATTAAGGCCGTGGCCCTCACTCTTTTCATTAATTTTCATATCGTCTCTTTTAGCCGCAATCGCAATAGCGTCAAGATTGATTGAAGTTGCAAGCACCTTGCCGTTATTATGGTCGGTATGGTTGCCGCAAACCTCCGTTCTTCCGGGAGCACTTAAAACAAATACGTCCCTGTCATCGCCGAAAAGATTAATAAACTCTTTAATCGTTCTTATATAGCGTGGCTTTTGTTCTTCAACAGCACTGTCACTGACATAAATCTTTTTAAAGTTCTTGTCAAGCTCACCGTTCTCAATTTTAGCAATTAACTCATTAGGTTTCATTTGTATTCTCCCTCATAAAACTATTTTATATTTTTCTTTTTCGGAATAAATAAGCAACGTTTGATTCATTTGCTTAGATTTAATACCGTAAAAAATGTTAAACAATATGATTGACATTCCCGTAAATGCAACAATAATTATCAAAAGCACAAGGAACTGCACCGAAAACGGATTGTAAATCGCAGAACCGATTTTCGTATAAATAAAAAGCCTCGGCATAAATCCCAACAGGCTCAAAAGCGAATAATACACAAAATCATATCTCATTGAGCCGTAATATTTTGACACCATTCCAAGCGGAATTGCAGGAAAAAGCCGTGAAAAAAACAGAACATAGGGATTGCCGTTGCCCTTAAACTGTATCCATTCCTTAATAAACTTCAGCTTTTTAATACCGAGTATCATTCCTGTCCAGCCGCCGCCTATAAACTTACCTTCAAGATATTTAACTATGAAGAAAAACTCCGTAAAAATAATATTGATAGCTATTGCCTCACTCAAAGGAAATACCATACCTGATATAACGCATAAAAATCCCATAGGTATCGGAAGCTGGCATTTTGCAATATAAAGCGCAAAAATGCAAATAATTATTTCCACATCGCTGTCAAGCTTTGCAACCGAATTGTCAATTTGCTTAAGATAATTAATAAGCGTATCAAATCTTACCTCAAGCCTTGCGTGATTATAAAGTGCAATGGCAAGAAAAACGATAATGCCACCCGTAATTATCAGCGTTATTGCGGATATTAAATTTGTTTGATGCCTTTTTTGCTGTTTCACAAATTCATCTCCGTAAAAAAATCTTTCAATAATATTTATTATTTTCCCTCGTGGAAATTGCCTAAAAATTCAAACTCAGGCAATTCGTCTGAAAGTGCACAAATAAGGTCAAGCGTCACTTCGTCATTAACATTGCCCAAAACATCCACGTAAAAATAATAGCTGAAATCGCTGTCTTCGATAGGTCTTGATTCAATCTTTGTAAGGTTGAGACCTGCCATAGAAAAACGACCTAAAACTCTGTAAAGCGAACCGGTTTTGTGAGGAAGCGAAAAGATAAGAGAAATCTTTTGTGCGTCACTCGTAATTGCAAGTTCTTTTGAAATAACGATAAATCTTGTTGTGTTTTTATTATTATTTTGAATGTTGCGCTTAAGAATTTTAAGATTGTATTTTTTTGCCGCAAGTTCACTGCAAATAACAGCTATATTGTTTTTGTCGCTTTCGCTGACATACTTTGCCGCAGCGGCGGTATTTGAATAGTTAATTCCCGTAAAATCAAAATTCCTAAGAAAATTATTACACTGTGAAAGAGCCTGAGGATGGCTGTAAACATCGGTTATATCCTCATATTTTGTATCGTTTTTAGCACAAAGGCAATGCTCGATTTTTAAATCGTAAGCGCCGACAATGTAAAATCTGTATTTCATAATTAGGTCATACGATTCGTGAACAGAGCCTGCGGTTGAATTTTCAACAGGAATAATGCCGAATTTTGAATCCCCCCTGTTTACCGCTTCAAACACATCCTCAAATCTCTTATGAAAATGAATAGAAGCTTTAGGAAATATCTTTTTAGATGTAACACCGCTGTATGCGCCCTCAACACCCTGGCACGCAATCGGCTTGCCGCAAGTGTCAAGCTTGTCAATCTTAATTGCATTTTCTATTTCTGCCCTAAGTTCTTTTCCGCCGCCGATAATTTTATGCTGAAGAGCTCTTGAAGCGTCCATTGTGGCAGAAAATACAGTTTTAATCGTATCGCCGTGCTTACCGCACTTGCTTGCAACGTCATCAAGAATTTGCTGCTCACGCTCACTGTTTAAAACAGGCATACCACGCTCAGCCTTATACTGCGCCACCTGCTCTGACACGCTCATTCTTTTAAGCAAAAGCGGAATAAGCTCGTTATCTATTTCATCAATTTGTTTTCTAAGTCCTAATAAATCCATTTATATTTCCTTTTTATCAATATTATGCCATAAGGTCAAGAAGAGCGAAAGCAACTGCGCTTTCAACAACGGGTACTGCCCTGGGAACAATGCAAGGGTCGTGCCTGCCGTGAATAACAAGCTCCTCCTCTGTCATTTTTTGCAAATTAACGCTTTTTTGCGCCTTTGAAATTGACGGAGTAGGCTTAACCACTGCCCTGACTATAATCGGTGCGCCGGTAGTCATTCCGCCAAGAACACCGCCGTTATTGTTTTTATTAATCTTAACATTACCGTTTGAAATTGAATATGTATCGTTAGCCTCATATCCCGTCATTTTCGCAAAATCAAATCCTGCACCGAATTCCACACCCTTAACGGCAGGAACGCCGAAAAGCGCAGATGAAATATGACCCTCAACAGTTGAAAAGATATTTGCGCCTATGCCGACGGGAACGCCGACAACGGCACATTCAATTACACCGCCGACGCTGTCGCCGTCAAGCCTTGCTTTTTCAACAGACGCTCTCATTTTATCCTCAACCTCATCGTTAATAACGCAAAATGCCTTTGAAGAAACAGTCAAAAGTTCCTTTTCGCTTACATTTGCCTTATCAAAGCTATCGTCCAAAACGCCGTTAATACTAAGGATATGAGCGCCGACCGTTATACCTTTTTGCGCCAAAATCTGCTTAGCAATTGCACCGGCAAAAACAAGCGGAGCGGTAAGCCTGCCGCTGAAATGACCGCCGCCTCTTATATCATTATTGCCCTGATATTTTACATAAGCGGGATAATCGCTGTGCGACGGACGTGGAACGCTCAAAAGATTTGAATAATCCCCGCTTTTAGTATTTGTATTTTCAATAATCATAGCAAGCGGCGCACCTGTGGTAACTCCGTTTAGCACACCGGAGAGAATATGGGGAATATCCTTTTCAAGCCTTGGGGTAGCCGTTTTATCCTTACCCGGAGCACGCCTTGCCATATCAAAATATATTTTTTTCATATCAAGCTTTACGCCTGCCGGAATCGAATCAATTACACAGCCGATTGCCTCACCATGGCTTTCGCCGAATATGGATAATTTAATTTTATTGCCGAATTCAGAGGACATCAGCCTTACCTCCAAGATTATTAAAATCATCAAAAAATGACGGATAAGATTTGTTTATACTTTGTGCGTCGTCAATTTCGCAGTCGCCTATATTCATTGCCGCAACTGAAAATGCCATAACTATTCTATGGTCATTATAACCCTTTAGCTTTGCCGAATGTAATTTTTTGCCGCCGTAAATTATCATTCCGTCGCTCGTTTCCTCAACATCGGCACCGAGCGCTTTTAAATTATACACAACACTCTCAATTCTGTCAGATTCCTTATATCTAAGCCTTTCGGCACCCTTAATAACAGTTTCTCCGCTTGCATTTGCGGCAAGGACTGCTATGGCAGGCACCATATCGGGAATGTCAGTTGCGTCAAGTTCTATGCCGTGAAGTTCACTTTTTTTAACGGTAACTGACTTATCGTCAATTTTCACATCTGCACCAAAGCGTTTAATTACATCAACAATTGCCTTATCGCCCTGAGTTGAATTTATATCAAGCCCTTTAACGGTAACCTCGCCGTTAATTGCACCGCCGACAAGGAAAAATGCTGCCTGCGACCAATCGCCCTCAACAACATAATCCTGAACTTTAAACTTTTGACCGCCCTTAACAAGATATCCGAAATCCGTTTCACGAATGTCAACGCCGTAATCTTTCATTACTTTAATTGTCATATCAACATAAGGCTTTGATTGCAGTTCGGTTTTAAGAATAACTGCGCTGTCGCCGTCCAAAGCCGCAAGCGCCAAAAGCAGCCCTGTTATATATTGGCTTGAAACATTACCGTTTACCTCAAAACTGCCGTTTCTAAGTTTGCCCGAAATTGTTGCAGGAAGATATCCGTTTGATTTAATCTGAGTTCCGTGAAGCGGCAAAAGCGTTAAATATTCAACTATCGGACGGCTTAAAAGACTGCCCTGACCTACAAAGGTGACCTCTTTGCCGAGCGCAGCCGCAACCGGAATCATAAATCTCAGAGTTGAACCGCTTTCAATGGAATTGAGCGTATTTTCACCCTTTTTAAGGGAATTGATAATACCGACAGTTGCCGCCATATCCTTTGACGAAATAATCGGCTCTACATTTCCGCCGCCTGCAAGAAACGAACAGATAAGCGCCCTGTGAGCAACCGATTTTGACGCAGGAACAGTAACCTCACCGTTAAATATTGACTTTTGAATTTTTGCTATACTCATATCTTCCCCGTCAGTCTATGCCGAATGTTTTATTAATATCCTCATACTTAATAGGATTAATAAAACTTGAGCCGATTTTATCAATCATTACGAATTTAATGCCTGTTTTCGTGCGTTTTTTATCTGCGCTCATTGCCGAAATAATTTCCTTATCAGAATGTGTATCATAAGTTTTCAAATTGTTCTTTTCAAGCACTTTTATTATTCTGTCAGTCGTGCCTTTTTCGGTAATTCCAAGTTTTTCGCTTGCACGTGTAATCATTACCATACCGATACCAACTGCCTCACCGTGACTTACGGTTTCATAATTATAAAGCTTTTCAATAGCGTGGCCGCAGGTGTGGCCGAAATTAAGAAGCGCTCTTTCGCCGTGCTCCTTCTCGTCATTTTCAACAACCTGCCTTTTAATACTGACACATTCGGTAATTATATCCGTCAAATTTTCCTCAATATTGCCTTTTTCGAGAAGTTCAAAAAGAGAGGCGGATTTAATACAGCCGTATTTGATAACCTCACCCATTCCGTCGCTGAAGAAATGTTCACTCAAGGTTGAAAGCACGTCAGGGTCGATAATAACGATTGCCGGCTGATGAAATGCACCGCATAGATTTTTTCCCTGCGGTAAATCTACGGCAGTTTTTCCTCCGACTGAGGAATCAACCTGAGCCAAAAGCGAAGTCGGAATTTGAACAAATTCAATCCCTCTCAAAAATACCGAAGCCGCAAAGCCAACCATATCGCCGCATACGCCTCCGCCGAGAGCAACCGCTATATCCTCTCTCGTAAGTCCGCTTTCAGCCATAAACTCAACAATTTTTACAAGCTCTCTTGTGTTTTTTGAAGCTTCCCCTGCAGGATAAATATAAGTGAAAACCTCAAAGCCTTCATTTTCAAGTTGAGCCTTAATTTTTTCGCCATACAGCGGATAAACATTTGTATCGCTTATAAGGGCAATCTTTTTCGAGTTAAAGTTATCTTTTATAATCTTACCTGCACTTGCAAGCAGTCCGTTTTCAATATAAATATTACTTCTGCTTTTATCAGATACATTTACGCTAAATTCTTTCATTATCCGATTTCCTCTTTAATCTTATTGCCCTTTTTCATAAGTTCACAAAGTTGATTTGCATCTTCGTTTACAATGCAATATTTGAATTTCATAAGGTTTGAAACAAGATCGTCAATTTCCCTTACAAGCGGTTCCTTATTATCAATAAACAACTCTGTCCACATATCGGCATTAATTCTTGCAACACGGCTGACATCTCTGTAGCTGCCTGCCGAATAGCCTGCGTGGTAAGGGGCAAGCGGAGAAAGAACATATGAGCATGCGAGAACATGGGCAATCTGAGAAGTGAAAGCAATCATTTCGTCGTGATGCTCCGGAGTTGTAACAACAGTACGTGCAAAACCCATTTCTTGCGCAAGACCTACGAGTGCATCTGATATATAACGTGGAGTGTTTCCGGTCGGGGTACAGATAAACGAAGCATTGTCAAAAAGATTATCAAGCGAATTATCGTAACCGCTGACCTCACGGCCTGCCATAGGATGAGCGCCTACAAAATAAAAATCAAAATCTTCCTTTTCAAGTTCACGGCAAATTTTAGTCTTAATACCGCAGGAGTCCGTTACTATACTGTTTTTCTTAAACAAAGCCTTATGTTCTTTAATAAAAGGAGCAATCGCTTCAGGGTAAAAATTCACAATCGTGACATCTGCTTTTGGCATTAAATCCTCAAGCTGACCGATTTCATCTATTACACCGTCACTTAATGCACGCTTTGAAACAGAATCCGTTCTGTTCCAACCCATAATATGGTGCTTTGTATTTTTCTTTAATGTTTTTGCAAGGCTCGCACCTATAAGACCAAGACCGCAAACGAGAATATTCATAAGCCCACTTCCAGACATAGTTAATTACTTTAATAATAATATATAACTTATAATATGTCAAATAAGAATTAGGTTTTTTTCTATATTTTATAAATTTGTAATATTTTGTTGCATAAAAATAAGGCGAACAATGTTCGCCCCTACAGTTTATAATAATATATTTAATTGCTTAAAAATATAAAAAGGACCGTGACGTTACCGCCACGGTCCTAAATCAGTTATTGATTATTTAAAGAAATCGTAATCGTCACCGTCGCCAAGGTCCGGACCCTTGTCAGGATTCTCAACGTTTGGATCAGATGTCATAACTACATCTCTTGTAGGGAGAACATAATTACGAATTTGAATCTCTGGTTCTTCATAAAACTTTTTCATAACTATCTAACTCCCTTCTTATGAATTTGCTGTTGTTGCAGAAATAGTTTTACCATACTTGGTTACTATCTTTCCGCTCTTATCCTTATACTTAGCATAAGCAACATACTTGAAGTTCTGCTCAGTAGAAGGTGTTTTAATATTGATAACGAACTGGTTGCCGACTGTGTACTTTGAAGCCTTGAATCTTGAAACGCCCTTTGAACTGTCAGAAGCATTTTCAATTGTTAAGCTTGAAGTACCCTTTGTCATTAAGAAACCTGTTTCAACCATCTCATAGCCTGTTGGGCAAATGAATGTACCGATAAGTGAGAACTTAGAATTATCATCTGTAAATACAGGAGTTTCACGGTTGTAAACTTCAAATTCAAGGTCCTTAGTAATATAATTACCGGTAATTGTATCCTGTTCTGCTTCGATACGTAGACCGTCAGTGCCGAACAATTGACCAATATCGTTACCAGGTTCTTGCAATTTCTTATACTCTTCTTCAGTAAGACCGACGATACCGGCGTATTGTGTGTCATCACCGATTGTTTCATTAGCATAAAAGCTATATGAATCACCAAAAGCTAAGATATTAAACAAGTAAGTATATGTATTTCCTTCATCATAGACAACTTTTGCAATTGCATATGCACCTGGAAGACTAACGCTTACAAGTTCATTATAAGCAACTGAGTCATGTGCTTTCTCTACATTAAGTGAATTATTGGTATCCCATACTTCAGCTGCTTCCATGGAAAGGAAAGTAGCAGGTGTATTATACACATAGAATGTATAAAGATTATTAGTGTCTGCTGTGTAGTTTACAGTGATAACTGTATCTTTAGTTACTGTTGCCGAAGCGCCTGCAGCAACACCGTTTGAATAAGATTCAAATGTGTAGTAAGGAACGCTTGGAGCAGTTGGCATTTCAAAATTGCCGCTTGCGTCAGTATTGATTACATTAATAATCTTGCCATTAACGCCTGACTTGAATGTTACTGTGTAACCTGTCTTGTCGCCGTTAACCTGAGTAGCAGTAAGGTGAGTTTCACCCTTAACGATAAAGCCGAATGAAGGAGCAGTAATCATATACTTGTCAGCAGTGAGATACTTGCTGTTATCCTGAGTGGCTGTACCGAAGTTAGGGTCACGTGAAGGAGCTGTGAAGCTGTAGGTCCAGCTGTAGTTAGCGCCGTCGCCCTTAACTGTTGTGTCAGTTGTTGAAATAATCTTTGTAGGTGTTACAGAGAGAGGTGTGCCGTAAGCAACTGTACCAATCTTAACATCATTTACATAAATATCATAAGTCTTTAATGAAAGACCTTCAAGAGCTGCCTTGATTGCATTATCAAGCTCAGTCTGAGTTGAATATAAATAGCCTTTAACAGTAAGCTGTGTGCCGCCTGTTAAATCTGCATTGATTACATCAAATGTAACGTCCTTGGTAACTTTGAAGTTGTCGCCAAGCTTGTCATACATATCGTAATCGTTTTTGTTAGCTGCTGCCTGTGCTTCATTAACAGCCTTTGCTACATCATCATTAATTTCAATAGCAGTCAAACTTTCGGCAAGCTGAAGCATTGTAGTCTTCTGAGAATCGATTAAATTCTGCTTGTCAGCTTTAATCTCTGCCTGCTGTGCTGATGTGAAATTGAAATATGAAAGTTCTGCAATAGCAGCCTTAACGCTTTCAAGAGCTGTTGCGGTGAACTTAGAACCACTTTGAAGCTTAGCAATAAGAGCGTCCTTAGCTGAATTAAATTCAGTCCAAATAGCTGCGTTAGGTGTACCTTCGTCATACTTAGCGGTGTAAGTTACATCGGCAGTAACTGCTTCATTTGGGTTAAATGCAGGCTCGAAAGCTACAAGTTGGTGAGTGTAATTCTTGCTGTCAACATAAGAAACGATCTTTGTGTTGATATCTTTAATCTGAGCGTCTGATAACTTCTCACCGTAAGTTACAGGGAATACCAATGTGGCATCAGAGCCTGTTGAATCCTTATAGTTGAATGTAACATTAAGAGTCTTAACTTTAAGTGCTTCTTTTGCTTTCCAAAGTTGGGTGTACTTAGACTTTAATGTTGTCATTAACTGATTAAGCAAATTGGTTGTATTAATATTTGTATAGTCAATATTTGCCTGTGCACGCTCAAGTGCTTTTGTGAATGCAGCCCAGCTTTCATCGGTATACATATTTGAATTCGGCAAATATGTGTTACATAAATCAACAAGTTCAACAAGCGGAGTAATATCAACAATCTGAACAGCAGGGTTAAGAACCTGATTGTTCATCTCAGATGTGTACCAGTTGTAACCGCAGTAGTTTAATGTGTTACGGCAGTTCCAAGCAGCAACTGCACCAAACTTAGTACCAAGTGTATACTTAGTTGATGTCGGGTAAGAAGTAGCAGTAAGAGTCTGCTGCTCAGTTGCAGGAGCGGTGAAATTAAAGTCACCCGTAATGTAAGACTCACCGCCGTTTGTGCCGTTGTTAGAACGAGCAAATACAGCACCCGGAATAGGGTTATTAGAGCCGCCGTCTGTTGTGCCCAAAACAGTATCAAGGTTAGTTGCAATGGCCTGACTGTAATCTGTTACTTCAGTGCCGTCATTAAGAGTAATAACGTGCGGCGAATCATTATAGTTATTTTTACCTGTATATCTGAGGTTTGAAACAGAGTATGTGTAATCTTTTCCGTCGTCAGATTGATTAGTATAGCTGAGGCAACCTGCATAATTTGCTTTCTGTTCGGCAGAAAGAGCATTAGGTGTTGAATTCGAATTCGAAGTAAGGTGTGTCTTTGAACCGTTTTCAGCAATCTTAGGCTGCGTAGCATTAATCGTGATTGAATCAAGGGCGTTGTTCTTTAATAACTGAAAAGCATCAGACTGCTTTGTTAATACGCCGAAGGTTACATTAAAATCGCCGAACTTAACCTGCAAAGGAGTATGCTTTGTTCTGAAAATATAACCCTGATTTGTAAATGAACCTTCAACATACTGACCGCCCTGGTCAAGAATTGACATTCTTTCAATTGCATTGGTTTTACCGTTACCGAATACGGTACCGTCAGGAATCTTAGTAAATGAATACTGAAGGCCGTTATATGCTTTAACAAGAGTATCAATTGCAGCAACGTATGCGTCATACTGAGTATCATAATCGGTCATAGGTGTTGTTGCAAGATTATCCTTAGCTAATTTAGCATCATTACGCGCAGTAGCGAATGTTGCATAGTTAGAATAATCGGTAGGGTCTTTAATATTCTTTTCAAGGTCAATAGCCTGATTAAGAGAATATGAACCGCTTGCTGTAAGAACAACAGCATCAGGGCTGATACGAAGAGCGGCAAATACGGCATTGTATTCTTCAAGTGCAGTTGCTACCTTCGCTCTGCCGGCCTCGTCATCATTTGGTGCATATGTAGGAACACCGTAGTTTTCAACACTGCCCCAAACGTCAGTCTTAATCTTATTAACTGCAGTTAATGCAGCGTTATAAGTTGCTTCGGTAAATACGTTTGAATTATATGATTCAAACTGCTGAATACGAGCAACAAGTTCACTTGTGTCTGCCTTGGTAACAGAAGTTTTAAGGCCGGCATAAGCTGCATTAAGAGCGTCTGCATAAACCTTTGCTTCGTCGTTTGATTTATAAACAGAATCGGCGTTTGTAAATGTATCGTCATTTACTTTTGCCATAAATGTCTGTGATGCTTCATAAGCGTCTTTAAAGGTTTTCCAGCTGTTAGCAGTGTAATACTTGTTATTTTCATTGCCCTCGGCATAAGTTGACCTTGCCAAAGCGCCCATAGCGTCACGAAGTGATTGGTAGTTAGCCTTAGTATCGTTTGTGCCGTCAATGCTTGCCGCATTTATAGCTTGAACCTTGCCTGAAGCAGCCTTTATATATCCGCTGGTATCGTTTTTGCTGTTATCAGTAGAAGTGAAATAAGTGTTAGGGTCAAATGATGTTGCATCATCCATAGCAGCAAAGTAAGTATAAAGACCACCCATTGAATATGTTGAAAGGTCCTTAGACTTCATCTTATTGCCGGCAGCCTTAATGGCATCCTTAACGATTTTATAGTTTACAACATTAATTGTTGTTGAACCCGGTACTGTTGGTGAAGCAGGGTCATTAATATTTGCTGCGAACTCGTTTTTACTACCGATATGGCCCTTGAAAGTAGGAACAAATGATGCAATATATTTGTTGCCCGGATCACCGGTGTATTCCATAAAGTTTGAGAAATACTGCTGATAGTTTTTATAAACTGCTACAGTACCGCCTTTACGGATTTGATATACATTGCCGGCAGTAGTTGTATTATTAGAAAGGTTATATTTATTACCGTTCCAATACCAAGACCAGTTGAAGTCCAAATTTGAACTGCCGCCACGCCAGTTTCTGCTGATGTTAATACCGTCTTTAGCATTTTCAAGAGTGATGGCTGAAATGTATCTGTCAGATGCACCCCATGTCCAACTTCCTTCACCTGTAGCAACTGCCATTACAGATGTGGCAGGTGTTGTTTCGCCGTCATAAAGCAATGTAGCCGATGGATAGTAAAGCGTAAGAGCAGAATAATCTTCTTTCGATTGCTTACCGTCGTTATTGTCAGTAGTGATACCGGTTTCAAGCCAAAGTACGTTTTGATAACCGTCTTTAAGATAAGTTGCCTCATCATAGCCTGTATCATCGTTTGCATATACCTTAACCTGACGATACTTGCCTGTATTAGCTTTAATGCCTGTGAACTCAGTCATACCTGCAACTGCAGTATCAAGCTTATCTGCCAAGCCGTCAAGAGCATCGCTCTCGCCACCGTAGATATAAGCGTCAAGACCCTGCTGGCAGGCAACATATGCTTTATACGCAGGAACTACATTAGAATATGACTTATCCTTGGCAAGTTCCGACTGAAATTTCTTCATAGAAGTTTCAACTGCCTGAACTTTTGCATCAGTGGCAACATCTACGTAGCCGTTAGCTGCAAATGCAGTAATAGCAGAAAACGGAACAGACGTTACAACCATCATTGCAGCGAGAAAAGCAGCCAAAATCTTTTTGGGAAGCCTTTTTTTCATTTTCTTTTCCTCCTTAAAATTGCAGGTGCTCCTTTGTTCGCCGGAATACCGCTGTTTACCTGACCAAAAACGCACGGCAAGGCAAGCAAAATTGCCCTTGCATTTGCCAATAGGGTATAGTTACCCCTATTAGCCTAATTATTTGGGTACATTATAACATTTAATAATTATTATGTCAATAGGACTGCATAGATTTTAAACAAAAATAATTTACAAAATTTTAATATTTTTTTACATATTGTAACAAAAAATTACAGAAAATAAAACGGGCGACCGATGGTCGCCCCTACGACGTCGAAAGAAATTCCGTGTTTGAATAAATTTCTGCGAAATTTATAATAAACACTCCATTCCTTTCTCCTTTTCCCCAAAAAGCTTACGCTTTTCGGGGACCCCGATTGAAATTCCGTGTTTGAATTAATTTCTACGAAATTTATAATAAACGCTCCATTCCTTTCTCCTTTTCCCCGATTGAAATTTGCTACTTATTTTGTATCAATAATCTTAGTTGTGGTTGTGTTATCCTTTTCAGCGGTTATAACGATTTGGGGATGCCACGGCTTAGCCGAGGCAAAGTGATTTCTGATTCCCTTTTCATCGCAAATAACCTGAGGATAGCGGATAAGCTTTTTAGGGGATGCGGTAAACTTTTTATCATCATCCCTTGCAACGCCGACTACAACAAACCTAAAATCCTTATGGTAAGAAGTCGGGCAGGAAATTGTGATAAGTTTATCGCTTCTTATCGGCGAAGCGCCGGTATTATACAAAAAGCGATAATGAAGCATAGTATAAAACTCAAGTGCGCTTGACGGCTCCATTTGCTCCGTAACATTATAAGGGAACACGTAGCCGTTATCGTCGCTTGCCTTGGTATTGGTATAAAAAGCACCAATAACCTTAAAGTTATAATCCGTTTTTAAATCGGAAAACGAGATAAATCCCGAAGCCGAATTATTATAAGAATCAACGCTTGAATAATATTTTTCAAGGCTGTCGTCATTAAGATAAACGACAAAATTATCCACCCTTGCGCCCTTAGCCGATTTTTCAAGATAAGGTGTACCTTTACCGTCCGCCTTTTTAAGCACAGGGGAAGAAAGGTCAATATCGTCAATTTTTAAATAGCCGCAGGTATTTGGATTTTTGCCGTAAAGCTCACAATATTTTTCCTCAATACCGTCAGGAAACGACACGTCAGTATACTTTTTCTCATACTTTTTGATATAAGAAGTTTTAGACGATTTAATCATATTGCCAATGCCGAAAACGGCGGCAAAAAAGACTGCTATAATTAATACTATTATAATAAGGTATTTATATACGCCTTTTGCCTTATCACTTTTAAGAGGTGAAAAATCTATTTTTTTAAGTTCAATTTTAGGCTTATTGACTTCTTTATCAGGCTTTGGCTGTTTTATTTCATCTTTTGCAAAATCAGCACGTGGCTTAGGCGGCTCAACATTCACGGGAACATAATCGCTTTTTTCCCTGCTGTCCCTTTTAGCCTGAAAATCCTTTAAAATATCGTCAATACTGTTTTTTTCAAAATCTTTATTATCCATAATTACTTAATAATAACCTTCTTGACATCATCAAGCGCTTTTTGAAGCATAGAGTCAAGGTCAGGAATTTTTTGTTCTGCTTTAATTACGTCGTCAAGGTGTGGCCTTGTTTTAGGGTGCTTAGGAGTGAACACCGTACAGCAATCCTCATAAGGCTGAATAGAGATATCGAACGTATCGATTTTGCGGGAAATTGCAATAATTTCCTCCTTATCCATACCGATACAAGGCCTGAAAACAGGCATCGAAGTGGCGCAATCGGTACATGCAAGAGCATACATAGTTTGGCTTGCAACCTGACCGACGCTTTCACCGGTGATAAGGGCGGTGCAATTTTGCATTACAGCAACCTTTTGCGAAAGTTTCATCATAAGGCGGCGCATAATGATTGTGAAATACTCCTCAGGGCAATAATCCCTGATAGCCTCCTGAAGCTCGGTAAAAGGGACAACATAAGTTGTAATCACGCCGGAATAGCGAGCAACCTTTTTAAGCAAATCCATAACTTTCATTTCGGCAAGCTCCGAAGTGTAAGGCGGAGAGGCGAAGTGAACGGCGCAAAGCTCGATACCCCTTTTAGCCATCATATAAGCCGCAACGGGAGAATCAATACCGCCGCTGATAAGCACAGCCGCCCTGCCGTTAGTGCCTGTCGGCATACCGCCTGCGCCTTTAATATTATTTCCTCTTACAAAGGCATATTTTTCCCTAACCTCAACAGTCACGATGATATCGGGATTATGAACATCTACCTTTAAATTATTGAATTTTGAAAGAATATAACCGCCGAGTTCCCTACTGATTTCAGGCGATTTCATAGGAAATTTTTTATCAGAGCGCTTTGCCTCAACCTTAAAGGTTTTAGCCTCGCTTAGCTCGTCGAAAAGATATTCGCAAGCCTTAATCTTGATATCGTCAAAATCCTTTTCACATTCGCACGCACGTGAAAAAGCGGCAATGCCGAAAACACGTGAAATTCTTTCAGCCGCCTCATCAAGGTCGATATCATCATCAAGCGGTTCAACCATAATAGTTGACTGACTTTTTGTAAATTCAAAATCGCCGAGGTCTGAAATTTTATGCTTAATATTTTTTACAAGCTTATCCTCAAAGCTTGAACGGTTAAGCCCTTTAAGCGCAAGCTCGCCGTTTTTAACAAGTATTATTTCTTTCATTATATATTCCGTTTCTTCATTTTATTTTATTGGGTGGGTTTTAACAAGTTCATCAAGAGAAGAAGCAAGCAAGTCAACATCCTCTTTCGTATTAAATCTTGAAAAACTTATTCTTATGCTCTTATCTATAATCTCATTAGGCAAACCCATTGCGGTAAGCACGTGACTTTTCTTGCCCTTAGCGCAAGCGGAGCCGTTACTTACAAAAACATTATAATTAGCCGAAAGTTCCTGCAAAACAGTTTGACTTCTCATAAAAGTGGGAACATAGACATTCAAAATATAGGGCGAAGTATTTTCATCATTATTAAACACAATACCGTCTATTTTTGAAAGTTTTTCTCTTGCATAAAGGTTAAGCTCTTTAATCTTTTTCTTTTGCTCATTGGCATTAGGCAACGCCCTTACTGCCGCACCGAAACCTGCAATAAGAGGCGAACACTCTGTACCCGGCCTCAACCTTTTTTCCTGTTCTCCGCCAAAGGTACGGGCAAAATTTTGGTCAGTCAAATTAGCGCTTTTATTAACATACAATGCTCCGACACCTTTAGGGCCGTGAATTTTATGAGCGGTGATTGAAACAAGGTCAGCCCCAAGCTTTTTAGGGTTGATATTAACCTTGCCGTATGCCTGAACGCAATCAATATGAATAAGCGCCGGAGCGCCTGCTCTTTTAACTGCCTTGGCAACAGATTTAACAGGCATAACCGTACCGACTTCATTATTAATATACATCATTGACACAAGTATTGTATCTTTATTTACCGCTTCAAAAAGCTGTTCCTCGCTGATATTGCCGTGGATATCGGGTTCAAGAAATACGACCTCAAAGCCTTGTTTTTCAAGTTCTTTAGCAGACTCCAAAACGCTCTCATGCTCAATCGCCGTGGTGACTATTCTGTTACCGAGACGTTTTTTCGCCTTAGCCGCACCGAACAAAGCCATATTGTTAGCCTCAGTCGCACCTGATGTGAATATAATTTCATCCTTATCAACACCAAGCGAATCGGCAATTGCGCCCCTTGCAAGAATAATTTGCTTCATAGCATTAATTCCCAAATTATGCAAACTTGAAGGATTGCCGAAATTATCCGTCAGCATATTCATAACGGCGCTGACACACTCGTCGCACGGTTTAGTTGTTGCAGAATTATCTAAATATGCACTCATAAATTCATTAATTCCTTTAATTTAAATACTGCCGCAATAGTTTTTGCGTCCTTAATTTCATTGGTCATAATCTTAGTTATAACCTCTTTAATCGGCATTTTGATTACATCTAAAAATTCATCGTCATCAAGATGCTGTTCACCGTAGGAAATGCCCTTAGCGTAAAACAGCCTGATTATTTCGCCGCAATAGCCCGGTGACGGATAAATCTCGCCGAGTGATTCAAACACCTCCGCCTTTGCGCCGCATTCCTCAGAAAATTCCCTGATGCCTGCTTGGCGAGGGTCCTCACCCTTTTCAAGCTTGCCGGCAGGAATTTCATAAATAGTTTCCTTATACGGATACCTAAACTGCCTTACAAGGAGTATTTCGTTTTCGTCTGTCAAGCCGATAATGCCAACGCCGCCCGGATGGTCGACAACCTCTCTGTCAGCGATATCACCGTCAACAAGCATAACTTTATCATTATGAACATCAATAATTCTTCCGCTGAAGATGCCCTGCACCTCCTGCGTTTGCTCAAAATATCCGAGTGCGATTGAAAAAATATCATCAATTTTTTCAGCCACAAACTTAGCGCCGGCACCTGCAAATTCAACACGATTGCCATAGCCCCACAAAACACCTACGCTGTCAATCATATTGGCCTTTGCGCCTTCAATATCATATTTCTTATCGCCTACCATTATTGACTCATTACCCGAAGCATCAAGTTCCTTTAAGCAACGGGAAATAATATTTGCCTTTGACTCGCAGTCGGCAGAAAATGTTACACCGCAAATAACGTCAAAATATGATTTAACACCGTAATGGTCAAGCAAAGCCTCAATATAATCCTGCGGCTTTGAAGAAGCGATACCAAGCTTTAAATTTTCCGCTTTGAGCTTTGCAAGAAGTTCTTTAATTCCGTCATAAAGTTTGCTTTCAAGAAGCCCTTTATTTGTATAACGCTCTCTGTATTTTTTAACAAGTTTATCAGCCATTGCCGCATCAACGCCAAACTTTTCCTGAAAAGTCACAAGAAGCGGAGGCCCGATAAAATAAGTAAGCTCGGTATAATTGGGAGCTTCGATATTATAATAATCAAGTGCAAACTTTGCGCTTTTGAGTATACCCTCACCCGTATCGCAAATCGTACCGTCAAAATCAAAAATTACTGTCTTATATCTCATTAGCCATTTACCTTTTTCATAAATTTATCACAATTAACAACAAATCTTTCAATTGTGCCCTTGCCTATTATATTGCCGTTATCGTCCTTAGCGCTGACAGAGAAAACAAGACGTCTGCCGTCAACCGCCTCAAGCTTTGCACTTGCCGAAACAGTTGCACCCATAGCGCTTGCCTTATCATGAGTAATCTCCACCTTTATACCGACCGTAGTCTCGCCGTCATCAAGGATAGCAGAAGCCGCCTCGCAAGTTGCCTCTTCCATAAGCGCAAGCATCATCGGAGTTGCGAAAACAGGAAGGGAGCCGGAGCCTACGGCAGCCGCCGTATTTGTTGAATTAACCGTTGCAAGAGCTTCGCCCTTATATTCACCGTGAAATTCCTTCATAAACAATACACCTCTTTATAAATAAGACAGTTTAAAATATTTTCTTAAAATCTTAAACATTATATCACATAATTTCGGTGTATACAACACAAATAATTTATGTTATAATCTTGTTAATAATTTTTTGGAGAAAAATATGGAAGAAAAATCAAAAAGAAAAAGAATCTATATGCTTGACGAACTGAGAGGCTTTGCAATTTTATGTATGATTTTGCACCATACATTTCTTGATGTCGGCGACGTTTTGGGTTTTAGCTGGGGCTACAAAGTATTTGATGCACTTTGCATCGTTCAACCGCTGTTTTGGGCTGTATTTATTATTATTTCGGGAATATGCTCAAGACTTTCAAGAAATACGATAAAGCGTGGCTTTATCGTGCTTGGAGCAGGACTTATAATTACGCTTTTCACCGCTGTAATTATGCCGCTTTTCGGCTTTGAGGGGAGCGAAATTTATTTTGGCATACTTCACTGCCTCGGTTGCTCAATGATTATAACGGGAATATTAATGCCGCTCATTAACAAAATCAACTACAAAATCGGCGCAACCGTTTCGCTTATTTTATTTGCATTTACCTACGGAATAAACACAAGAACTATGCTTTTCGGTTTAATCAAATTGCCGGCCGCTTTATATCAATACGATTTTTTAGCGCCTATCGGCATTTATTCAAATAATTTTAAAAGCGCTGACTATTTTTCAATTATTCCGTGGCTATTCGTATTTCTTTTCGGTGCATTTATCGGAGAACTTGCAAAGGAAGAAAAATTCCCAAAGGGCATGTATAAGCAAAGAAGCAAATTTTTATGCTTTGTCGGAAAAAACAGCCTTTGGGTATATATTTTGCACCAACCGGCAATATATTTGGTTATGCTTATTATTGCATTTATAATCGCCTAAACCGCTCACAAAAAGATACAACGCACATAGTATAAATAGGTGCGGTATGAATAAAAAACGAAGTCCCAAAAGCACCGAAACGTGCTATTGGGACTTTTATTTTTCGCTTTTCGGCTGTTAGCTTAGGTGGTGCAAAGCATCTTTAAAACAGCCTTAGCCGTATCAGTCGTTCACATAGAAGCGGTGCTGTCGGTATCGCTTCATTTGTGCGTTTATTGTAATTTTTCCCACTGTTCATTTGTCTTTTTGATACTGAGAATACAGTAGCCTCCGATTTTTTCAATAATCATTTTTGCGCTTTTCAAATGTCTGCACACAGAGGGCTGCGAAATGTGGAGAACTGCGGCAATCTGTTTTTGATTTTTCTTTTCAAAATAAAGCATTTCAAAACAAATACGTTGCATTTGAGTAAGCTCGTTTTTAGCAATTTTCGGAACAACGGCAAAAAGAGAATTGCGCATTATCACCTGCTCGTCATATCCGGCACTGTCAAACGGATTATACGAGCCCATAAATTCCTCAAAAAATCCACTCATATTTCTTCCTCCCCATAATAGTCGCTCAGCATAAAGTATACCTTTCTGCATTCACATGCCATATCGTAATATATTCTCATCTTTCTTCTCAGCTTAAACAAATCCTCACCACGATAAACACTTAAAAGCGGCTTTAATCCGTCAACCTTGGCGCAAAGCACTTTATACTGCTTATCGTATTCCTTAGCGAGTTCGTCAATATCCATCACAAATCAACCTGCCTTTACTGAAAATTGTTTAAAGACCTCCCGTTTAAGCACGGTGGGTGAAGCCGCAGCTTGAGTGGCAAAAGGGACAAGCCTTTGTATTCGATATTATACAAACATTCGTTCTAAGTCAACACAAATTTACCGCATAGTACAAATATTTTCTCTTTTTGGCACAGACCGCAAAATACGACATAATTTCCGTTTTTATATAACATATATCAAAACATTTTAACAAAGTGCTTGACATATTATGCAAATTGCACTATAATATGGTTGATTTGAAATGGACCGCACCATTTCAAACTCTTGGTCCTCCATAGTTTGTAATGACAGAGAGGGGAAAGCCGAGGCGCTTAGGCGCTTCGGCTTTCTTTCATTTTGTCTGCTGAAAAACAAAAAGCGTAATTATTCAAATGGTTTAGACTTTATGCATAATAATGCAATAATATACACAATATACGTTTTAATACATTATATATTTTGGGATATTTAGTGCATTTTGTTGTAATTTTATACAAAACAGTGGCAAATATTTGCAGGTTTTATGAATAATTATACAAACTTTATAAAATCGCTTGCATTATTCATTTAAGGTTACTATAATGTAGTCAACAAGTAAAAATTCCCAAAGGAGATATATGACAATGAACAAAAAGGATATTAAAAAAGTAGTTCTCGCTTATTCAGGCGGACTTGACACATCAATTATCATTCCTTGGCTCAAGGAAAACTACAACAACTGCGAGGTTATCGCTGTTTCCGGCGACGTAGGACAGGGTACAGAGCTTGATGGTCTTGAAGAAAAGGCTATTGCAACCGGCGCATCAAAGCTTTATATTCTTGACCTTAAAGAAGATTATGTTAAAAATTACATCTTCCCTTGCGTAAAAGCAGGCGCTGTTTATGAGGAGTATCTTCTCGGTACATCGCACGCACGTCCTTGCATTGCAAAGGGTCTTGCTGAAATCGCAATCAAAGAAGGCGCAGACGCTATTTGCCACGGCTGCACAGGTAAGGGCAACGACCAGGTAAGATTTGAGCTTGCACTTAAGGCTCTTGCACCTGAAATGGAAATCATTGCTCCATGGCGTGAGTGGGATATCAAATCACGTGAAGAAGAAATTGAATATGCAGAAGCACATAACATTCCACTTAAGATAAACCGTGAAACAAACTATTCAAAGGATAAAAACGTATGGCACTTAAGCCACGAAGGTCTTGACCTTGAGGACCCGGCAAATGAGCCTCAGTATCTTAACGACAGCTTCCTTGAACTCGGAGTTGCTCCTGAAAAAGCACCCGACGAGCCTACATATATCACAATTCATTTTGAAAAAGGCGAACCTGTTGCTATTGACGGCGAAAAGCTCAGTCCGCTTGCGCTTGTTGAAAAGCTTAACGAACTCGGCGGCAAGAACGGTATCGGTCTTCTTGACATTGTTGAAAACCGTCTTGTAGGTATGAAGAGCCGTGGAGTATATGAAACACCGGGCGGAACAATCATTTATAAGGCTCACCAGCTTCTTGAAATGATTACTCTTGACCGTGACACATCACACTACAAAAAGCTTGTAGCTGAAAAGTACGGCGAGCTTGTATATAACGGAATGTGGTTCTCTCCTCTTCGTGAGGCTCTTGACGCATTTGTTAATAAGACTCAGGAAACAGTTACAGGTGATGTAAAGCTTAAACTTTATAAGGGCAACGTTATGAATGCAGGCGTAACATCTCCATATACTCTTTATGATGAGAATGTTGCTTCATTCGGCGACGACGGCGGTGCTTACAATCAGGCTGACTCTGCAGGTTTCATTAACCTCTTTGGTCTTTCAACCAAGGTTAAGGCTCTTCTTGATAAAAAAAGAGAAGCTAACGACTGATTGATAAACAATATAAAAAGCAAAAAATTCGTAGGGGCGAACACTGTTCGCCCTTCAGCGTGTAGAAAAAACTAAATTATAAATTTCTACACGCTGTGAGACTTCGAGAAAGTGAGATAAATTTCGTTTTCTTGTGAGTGGGTGCTGTTTTATCCACTTGCTACGAAACAGTACACTGTACTGTTTCTACCAAATTCACGTGTGAATTTGGAGCCACGTGTCTCTTGTGCTTTGCACAATTCACTCCCCCAAGCAAAAAACGAAAAGCGCCAAAAATTGCAAGGACTCGATGTCCTTGCAATTTTTCCAATCCCTCCGAGTGCAACAAGTTGCACCCACCTCCCTTTGCAAGGAAGGCGAAAGGGTTATATTGAATTTACACGGCGCACTTTAGCCACTTTATCAAAGTCCGAGGGGCGAACACTGTTCGCCCTTAATTTTACAAATGAGGTAAACTTTATGGCACAGCTTTGGAAAGGCAGATTTAAAAAAGAACTTGCGAAAGAAACTAACGACTTCAATTCTTCAATCAAATTTGATTCAAGAATGTTTGAAGAGGATATTAAGGGCAGCATAGCACACGCAACAATGCTCGGTGCGACAGGCATTATTGACAAAAGCGAGAGTGACAAAATTGTTGACGGCTTAAACGGCATACTTGACGATATCAAATCAGGAAAACTTGCTATTGATATGAACGCTGAGGACATACATACATTCGTTGAGGGTGAACTTACGGCACGTTTAGGTCAAACAGGCAAAAGGCTTCACACCGCAAGGTCACGTAATGACCAGGTAGCGCTTGACATAAGAATGGTGCTTAAAAAGGAAATTGACGAAATCAGCGAAAAAATCAAGGGTCTTATCGAGGTTCTTTGCAACAAGGCGGAGGAAAATAAGAGCGTTATTATGCCGGGTTACACCCATCTTCAAAGGGCACAGCCTATCACATTCGGTCATCACCTTATGGCTTATGCGTCAATGCTTTTGCGTGACCTTGACAGACTTTCAGACGTTAAGCGCAGAATGAACGTTTTGCCGCTCGGCTCGGGTGCGCTTGCAGGAACTACATATCCGCTTGACAGAAATATGGTTGCCGAGCTTTTGGGATTTGACAGCGTATCATCAAACAGCCTTGACGGCGTATCGGACAGGGACTTTTGCATTGAGCTTGCGTCTGCGCTTTCGCTTGTTATGGTTCATCTGTCACGTTTCAGCGAAGAAATTATTATGTGGTGCAGCTGGGAATTCAAATTTGTTGAGCTTGATGATGCATTTTCTACAGGCTCAAGCATTATGCCGCAAAAGAAAAACCCCGATATTGCAGAACTTGTAAGAGGTAAAAGCGGACGTGTATTCGGCGACTTAACTGCTCTTTTAACTGTTATGAAAGGCATTGCGCTTGCATATAACAAGGATATGCAGGAGGATAAGGAGGCAATCTTTGACGCTGTTGATACGGTTAAAATGTGCCTTAATGCTTTCACTCCTATGATTGATACAATGACCGTACTTAAGGATAATATGAGAAATGCGGCAGCAAAAGGCTTCATCAATGCGACCGACTGCGCAGATTATCTTGTTGGCAAGGGTTTGCCGTTTAGAGACGCTTATAAGGCAACCGGCGAGCTTGTTGCGCTTTGCATTGATAAGGGCTTAACACTTGAAACGCTCCCTATTGAGGAATACAAAAACGTTTGTGATATTTTCGACGAGGGTGTTTACGAAGCAATCAATCTTGAAAAATGCGTAAACGACAGGCTTGTTGAGGGCGGCCCAAGCGTATCAAGCATTGAAAACCAAATCAAAAAAGCAAGAGAAATTATTGAAAAATAACATATAAATTCAGGCGGCACACATTAATCAATGTGTGCCGCTTTTATTACTCACCGTAATATTGTTAAATTGTAAATTATACGTTTACAGTCTATTATTCAAATTTAAAAGACATTTTTACGTTTATCGGTTGACTACCAAATATAAAAAGGTTATAATTAATTTCAAAATAGTATGTATAAGGGATAAAATTATGAAATACAAAATTGTAGTTGACAGCTGTTGCGATTTAACGGCTGATATGAAAAATTGGGATAATTTTGAGATTGTTCCGTTAACTCTTGAGATAGGCGATTACAGAATTTTTGATGATGAAAACTTCAACCAGGACGATTTCATTGCAAGAATGAAGGCAAACGGCGGCAATGCAAAATCTGCCTGTCCTGCTCCCGACGCATTCAAAAAGGCTTATGAGGGCGATTACGAGGCAGTTTTTGTTTTAACAATCACAAATCAGTTAAGCGGAACATATAACAGTGCACTTCAGGGCAAAATGCTTTACGAAGAAGAATTTAATGATGATAAAAAAATCATTGTTTTTGATTCTCTTGCAACATCAGGGCTTGAAACCTTGGTTGCTAAAAAAATTAAAGCACTTGCCGAAAGCGGCAAAAATACAGACGATATTCAAAAGGAAATTGAGTCTTATATAGTAAATAATACCGGTCTTTATTTCTGCCTTGAAAGCTTGGATGCGCTCAAGTCAAACGGCAGGCTCTTTGCTCTTGCGGCTAAGGTTCTTGAAAAAATAAGGGTTAAGCTTATTTGTAGAAGAACAACTCAAGGCAACATTTCACTTGCAGCTCAGGATATCACGCTCAACCGTGCTATGATGAAGATGAGCAACCTTATTGCAAACGAGCTTGAGGGCAAGGATTTAAGCGGCGAAACGCTTGTTATTTCTTACGTCTGTTGCGAGGACAGAGCAAAGCAGGTTGCCGCAAAAATCTGCGAAAAGGCTAAATTCGGCAATGTTGAAATACTTAAAGCATCGGGTCTTAATTCGCTTTATGCGTCTGACGGCGGCATAATTGTTTCTTATAGTTTTTAAATAAAGGGCTTATCAGATAAACACTCAGCCCAAGATAGTTAGTTAAAAAATAACCGTATCTATTGGTTTAGAACGGTTATTTTTTGTTTTCAAATCTAAATTTGCTATTAATCACCTTTTGTTATATAATAAATTCATGAGAGAAATTACGTTTAAAATTGAAGAAAAGCAAGACGGGCTGATGATAAGGGATTTCCTAAGAAATTTCGGTGTATCAAGCGCTCTTTTGACAAAGCTGAAGCAGGACGAAAACGGAATAAGCCTAAACGGTGAATTTGCAAAGGCAATTGCGGTTTTGCATACAAGTGATGTGCTTAAAATAAGGATTAAAAACAAGGGCAAAATGCCCGAAAAATTCATCTGCGATAAAGTTAAGGTCGCTTATGACGACGAAGATATTTTGGTATTAAGCAAGCCGCCGCTTATGCCTGTTCACGAAAGCAGAAATCACCGTGGTGACACGCTTGCAAACGTTGCCGCCTGTTATATGGAAAGCGACTGTGCCTTTAGGGCGGTTTATCGGCTTGACAGGGATACGAGCGGTCTTGTGTTAATTGCTAAAAACGAACTTGCGGCAAGTAAACTTGCAGGTAAAATAAAAAAGGACTACTATGCGATAGTCAAGGGCAAATTTGAGGGCGAGGGCACAATTGATTTGCCGATTAGGCGAGTAAGGGAAAGCATTATTGAGCGTGGCGTTTTTGACGACGGCGAAAGAGCGATTACCCACTACAGGGTGATTAAAACCGATGGTAAAAGCACGCTTTTAAGGCTAAACCTTGAAACGGGACGAACTCATCAAATAAGGGTGCATTTTGCCCATCTCGGTTCTCCCCTTTTGGGTGACACGCTTTACGGCGGCGACTGCGCTGAGATTAACAGGCAAGCGCTTCATTGCAAAACAATTTATTTCACTCACCCGATTACTAATGAAAAAATCACGGTTGACAGCGACTTCCCCAACGATTTTAAAGGACTGATTTAATGCCGGCATATTCCACACATTATATTTTTGCAAAAGAATTAAAAGAAGAAATTGAAAACTGCGTTGAATTTAAATTAAATGATGCGGCACTTTTTATCGGCACGCAGGGGCCGGACATATTTTTTGACCACAGGGTTCTGCCGTGGATGATAGGAAAATCAATGAGAAAAATCGGTTCGCTCCTGCACAGAGCAAAGCCGAGCGATATACTTGACAAAATGAGGGAATACATCAATTTGTCAGAAAGCAAAGATGTTGCAAAATCTTATGCCGCAGGGTTTATACTCCACTATGCACTCGATCGAAACTGCCACCCGTATGTATATGCTGGAAAAGTACAATTGGACGGAAATTCAGCAGGCCAGGCGGGTAATTGAAATGGGAATTATTAAGTTAGCGGCGCACAATACGATTGAGTTTTCAATGGACACTTACCTTTTGACTAAAAGGTTAAAAACAGAAAACGCTTACCTTTTTGATACCGAGGGAACAATTATTTTTAACGAAGCAGAGCTTGACGAGCTTGCAAAAATGATAAGTTATGTTACAAGCAATGTTACAAATAAAAAAGTGACGCCAAATGATGTAAAAACTGCGATAAAAGATTTGAAATATATTCAAAAGCTTACAACCGACAAAAGCGGCAAAAAGGAAAATCTCGTCAAAATTATTGACGGCATAGTTGCTCCTTTTTTGAATAATTTTAAATTTAGTGCATTGATGAGGCCAAAAGACTTGGAAAAAGCGAAAAAGTATGGTAATATAGAGCGAAAGACGTGGACCTCGCCTTATAACAAGCTGAAAAGAAATGACAGCTTTGAGGATTTATTTGAATTTGCAAAATCCGATGCAATCGATATGATTAACAAGTTTTTTGCAGGAGAGGACACATATAAAATAACGCAAAACAAATCATTTTTAACAGGAGTTGAAGTAAAATGAAAACTATTCCAAGCTTTCAAATAGACCATAATATACTTAAAAAAGGTATTTATATCAGCAGAATCGACGATGATATCACAACTTATGATATCCGTATGCGCAAGCCCAACAGAGAGCCTGTTATGACCAATGCCGCTATGCACACAATTGAGCATCTTTTTGCAACTTATGTAAGAAATACCGAATTTGGCGACAATATTATTTATTTCGGACCTATGGGATGCAGAACAGGATTTTATTTTCTTACGAGAAGCCTAAGCGATAATTATTCAATAAATCTTATTAAAGAGGCATTTCAATTTATTGCAGATTATTGGGGCGTTATTCCGGGTGCATCGCCTAAGGAATGCGGCAACTGCCTTGACCACAATCTTCCTCAAGCTAAGGAGGAAGCAAAGGCATTTCTTGAAATAATTAAAGATTGGACTAAAGAAGACTTAAAGTACCCAACTGCAGAGGAATAGACTTTGATAAAGCGGCTAAACCGCGCCAAATAGATTAAAATAAACCTTTTTGCCCCCTTGCAAAGGGTGCGGGTTTCCGGTGGAAACCTCTGCACTTTAGTGCAGAAGCACCGACCGAGCCGGGAGGCGAGACGGTGGGTGCAACTTGTTGCGCTCGGATGGATTAGAAAAACGGCAAGGACATCGAGTCCTTGCCGTTTTTTGGCGCTTTTCGTCTTTTGCTCAGGGGCAGTACACACGTACAGCACCCATTCGCAAAATACGTAATTTATCTCACTTTCTTGAAGTCTTTGAGCACCATACCAACCGTACAGAAATATTAAATCTGTACGGTGCTTCTTTTATTTATTGTCTATTTGAATTATATCTTTTTTCCTCAGGATAATAGCTTGAAAAATCGTATTTTCTGACCTCTTTATAAGGCTCTCCCTCGCTAACTCTTAAATCCTTGCCGAAGAAAAGCGTTTTAAGCTTATCTATATCATTTCTCTTTTTCTTATACATAGCTTATATCCCCTAATCACAAAAACTGCATACATATTAATTATATCAAAAAAATAATTTAATGTAAATACTACAATTTATTAATATTTAGGTGTATAATTAAGATAAGGGATAGGTTATTCTTTTTTATCAAAGTTTAACATATACCCTTAGGTTAAACACAGGAGGTATTATTTATGATTAACATTACAGCAAGAGGATTTGAACTCAAGCAAGGTACAAAAGACGGAATTGAAAAGGAGCTTAAAAGAATTGAAAAAATGCTCCCCGAATCAGCAGAATTTGACGTAACACTTGCCAAGAAAAAGGACGGCTATAAGTGCGATATAACAGTAGTAAACGTAGGTTCGTTCATCAGAGGCGAAGCAAGAGCAGACCGAATTGAGCCTGTTGTTGATATGGCGGTTGACGACCTCAAGAGAAAGCTGAGAAAGCTCAAAACCTTCCTCGTTGACAAAAAGAGAAAGGGCGGCATTGACGAAATTGCAAAGGCGGTTGCTCCGCTTGACGATGTAACCATGGATGATTTTGACCAATTTGACTCATCAAGCGTTGATATCAAAAGAAGAAAATCCATTTCACCTAATATGATGACAGACGACGAGGCTATCGTTCAAATGGAAATGCTCGGCCACAGCTTTTTCGTTTATCTCGGTCTTGACGGTGAAACAAAGATTATTTATAAGAGAGAAAAAGGCTACGGCCTTTTGATTTGCGAATAAATAATCGCTATTGTCCGTTAAATATCGGCTCATTTTGAGCGATACGGAGTCTGCGACATTAAAATGTAAACTTCAAGTTTACATTTTGAAAACCTAAAATAAGTTGAACAAAGGGCACTTCTTTGGTAAAATGATTACAGAAATCAACCAAGGAGGTGCTCTTTATGAATTTCAGCGAAAATTTAAGAAGATTAAGAAAAGCAAAGGACATTAAGCAAGAGGCTCTTGCCGAGGCTATGAACGTTTCCCGCCAAACGGTATCAAAATGGGAAAACGGCACGGCAATGCCTGATTTTAAAAAGCTTAATGCACTTGCAGAATATTTCGGCGTTACTATGGATGAACTTTTAGGTTTCAGTAATGACAAGAATAATAATGATAATATAAATGATTATACAAAAGAATATATAAACGAGCTTATCACACTTGAAAATATGCAAAGCTCTGAAAAAATCAAGGAATTATATAAAAAGCTGAAAACCTGCGCTGTAATTTTCTGTGTCGCTTTGGCGGTTATAATATTCTTTATGATTAGTATAAATAACCAAATTGATAATTTGAAATCGCAAATTAATAATGTTCAATCACCGCAAATTATACAAGACGATTCCGACGATAGCCCCGGCAACACCCACGATATGTCAGACGATGCAAGTTATGAGGTTTTAAGCTTTGACAAGGATAAGCCGTGGCTTGCAAACGTTTGCTTCACCTATGCGCCCGAAACATACAGCAATTCATTAAAGGTTACGCTTGAAGTGCCGCAAGATGATAATAAGACTAAGGAGCTTGAATTTGAGCGCAAGGGCGGCAAATTCGTTCTTGAAACTCAGCTTGACGCAACAATAAAGGGCAACTATACCCTTTTGGCAAAGGACGACAGCAACACGTCAACTATTGATTTAACACCTGATTATGCATCTGAATACTTTAATGTTGACAATTATATTTCAACCGTCACCTATAAAAATACATATTTGCAATTTAAGGCAGAGGATAGCAATAATGTAAAGTTCAATTTAAACTCAAAGCAAGAACTCGAAAAAGCGCATTTAAAAATTTATTCAAGCAAAAATAAAGACAAGGTGCTTTTTGAAAAGGATTGCCGTGTTGCCGATAACACCGTATTTTTAGGCTATTTAAAGGCAAAGATTGATTACGAATTAATCTTGACGAACGTTGATTTTGAAATAAGTGCAACAGACAAAAACGGAGTTAAATACATCTACTACACCAATGTAAGTTTTGACCTAAGCGATGAAGAAATCGGCTCTGTAGAAACAGACAATGAGCAGTACGAAATTGAATTTCCAAACGGCAAAACAATTATAAATAATTCATACGATGATTAAGCCGTATTGAACATTTCTTTTAATTATGGTATAATTTAACCACTAAATTTAAGGAGTGTTAAATTATGGCTGAAAGCATTAAATATATCGGTGCGAGCACGCACGACCTTGATTTATTTGAGGGGCAATATTCAATTCCAAACGGAATGGCTTACAATTCATACGTTATTGAAGATGAAAAAATTGCAATTATGGACACGGTTGACAAGATTGTTACAGACAAGTGGCTTGAAAATCTTAAAAAAGCGCTTGACGGCAGAGAGCCTGAATATCTTGTGGTACAGCACTTAGAGCCTGACCATTCGGGAAATATCAACACTCTTTTAAAAATGTATGAGCACCTTACTCTTGTTTGCACGGCTAAGGCAAAGGCAATGCTTGAGCAGTTTGATATTGAGGCTGAAAATGTTATGGCAGTCAAGGAGGGCGACGAGCTGTCGCTCGGAAGCCATACGCTCAAATTCATTCTTGCACCTATGGTTCATTGGCCTGAGGTTATGATAACCTATGAGGAAAGTGAAAAAGCCCTTTTCTCAGCCGACGCATTCGGAAAATTCGGTGCACTTGACGTTGATGAAAGCTGGAACTATGAGGCGAGAAGATATTATTTCAACATTGTCGGCAAATACGGCTTACCAGTATCTAATGTTTTGAAAAAAGCAGGAAAGCTTGATATTAAGACGATTTATCCGCTTCACGGCCCGATTTTATCCGATGAAATTCCTGAGGTTTTAAGGCTTTATACAATTTGGTCATCTTATGAGCCGGAGGATGAAGGTGTATTTATCGCCTATGCATCAATGCACGGCAACACAGCCGAAGCGGCTCGCAAAATGAAAGAAATTCTTGAAGAAAAGGGCGCAAAAGTTGCAATCTCCGACCTTTCAAGAAGCGATATGGCAGAAAATGTTGAAAACGCATTCAGATACAGCACGCTTTTATGTATGGCGCCAAGCTATGACGGCACAGTATTCACTCCTATGGCTGATTTTATTCACCGTTTAAAAACAAAGCTTTTTCAAAACAGAAGAGTTGCCCTTGTTGAAAACGCATCATGGGCGCCGAGTGCCGTTAAAGCTATGAAATCAGAGTTTGAAACAATGAAAAACATTGATTTAATCGATAATACGGTTACAATCAAAACAACATTAAAAGAAAATGACATTGACGCTCTCAAATCACTTGCAGACGAAATATTAAAATAAAAAATGACGATTGCACCAAAGTGTAATCGTCATTTCAGCGTGTAGAAAAAGTCAAATTACAAATTTCTACACGCTGAAAGACTTCGAGAAAGTGAGATAAATTTCGTATTTTGCGAGCGGGTGCTGTTTTATCCACTTGCTACGAAACAGTACGCTGTACTGTTTCTCCCAAATTCACACGTGAATTTGGAGCCACGTGTCTCTTGTGC
>OLOU01000366.1_pt1 | contig 40706 bp, 37 predicted proteins | sample 1672101 | NCBI WGS metagenome assembly OLOU01 (sample SAMEA3136645, study PRJEB25190) | human gut metagenome | biome: human gut; feature: human-associated habitat; material: faeces | place: Austria | collected 2013
CTGACAATCCTGTATAAGTTTCTCCTACTTCTCCCAACTTACGCTGTTCCCAAGTGTCACTAAACCCCTTAAATCTGATTGCCGGAGTGTCTGTTTTTTTCGTCATTTTGCACTACCTCCAAGCAATTTTTTCAGTTCTGCCAATCCAAGCATATCAAATTCACTGCCTTCAAGGTCATCTATCATTGATGAAAGTGATTGTTCGGTTTCTTCAATTTGATTTTCAACCTCTGCAAAGGTAGTTTCATATTTCTTTGCAAGTGCTTCAATTTTGGCAACCAATTTGCTTACGATAGTGTTAGGCAACTGCATAAGATTATCAATAAGCGGTTTTATCCACTTGTCTTTGAGAAGTTCAATAGCTTCTTCATCCGACAAACCTTCAATAGTGTCTTTTGTCTTTTCTTCAAGCAATGCACTATCACGCTTAATTGAAGCCTTCAAATCCTTTTCCTCTGTGTTAAGTTCCAAAACAGCTTTGAGTTTATCTTTTGTTTCAGCCTCAAAGCTATCGGATTTAATAGACTTTTTGACTTCTGCAAATACCCAACTGTCCTCATTTACGAAATCTTCTTCCTTTTCTTCCTCAGAAAGAGTGTCGAGAATTTCTTCATATTCAGAAGCAATTTCAGAAAGTCTGTTTTCTTTCTCTGCCAAAGATTGTTTATCAGAAGCGAGTAATGTGTTTTGAATAAGGTCAAATGGTATAATATGACCTTTCCAACCTTCTTGTACTTCTTGCTCGGTATTGCCTTTTTTCTTAACCACCATATTAGGGTCAACAATTTTAGTTGCTTTGAAACCTTCTGTTTGGATAATTTCCAAATCAACAGCAATTTTAGACCAGTCATCATCAAGAAGTTGATATGCTTCATACCTGTCAACCAAAGGAATATCAGTCATTCGAGAAAAGATGTTTTTCGATAAAAATTCCTCAGTCTTAGATATGCTAAGGCTTTCCATTTTTTCAATCAACTCGTCATATAAATACGAGTCAAAATCGGCAAATGCAGTTTTGAACTTATTTTCAAAATTCTTTACATCGTTATGCTCTTTAATCGCCTTTTTTACATCGTCTGCGACTAATTTGCAATACTCGGCAGAGGTGTTTTCAAACAAATCGGAACGAAGCGCCGGGAAAGCTGCCCAATATTCTTTGAGTTCGTCAATTTCAGATATTGGGAGTCCGCCGAACATAGACGCAAATATATCCCAAGACTCTGCCGCTTCGGAGGAGTCCACATATCTCGGAATATTAAGGTTATAATCATTTTCTCTGATTTCATCACGGCTGACAACTCGTGAGAACTTGTCCACACTTTCTCTCCGTGTTACGACATCGACAATTCGTTTAATGTCGGAAGCTCTCAACTTATTGTTTTTTCCCTCTTTAATAAATCCTTTTGAGGCATCCACAATAAGAATATCTGTGTTCGTTCTTTTTTGCTTCAAAACCATAATGATTGTCGGAATACCTGTGCCATAAAAGATGTTTGCAGGCAAGCCTATAATTGTATCAATCTTATTCTTTTCAATTAAATTTTTACGAATTTCGCCTTCTTCGCCGCCACGGAACAAAACACCGTGAGGAAGTACAATAGTCATAATGCCGTCAGGCTTAATGTGATAAAGGTCGTGAAGCAAGAAGGCATAATCAGCCTTGCCTTTCGGTGCAAGTCCATAACCGGCATAGCGAGGGTCGGTATCTTTATCTGCCGGATTCCAAGCCTGCGAATACGGGGGGTTGGAAACTACTGCGTCAACATAAAGCGGATTGTATGTTCCTGTCGGGTCGTTTTCATCGAAATACGGCCAGTCATCTTCCAAGGTGTCTCCGTTTCTTGTAACTATATTATCTGCTTCAATACCACGCATAACCAAATTCATTCGAGTAAGGTTGTACGTATTCTGCTTCAGTTCTTGAGCATAATATTTCACCTTGTTTTCGCCTTCAATGTACTTTGATGCGCTTTTACCGATATTGATAAGCAATGAACCCGAACCACTTGTAGGGTCAAATATTTCGATTTTATCCCTGTCTTTTAAGTGATTTGCAACTATCTCGGACATAAGCAAAGATACTTCGTGCGGAGTATAAAACTCGCCTGCTTTTTTGCCTGCATTTGCTGCAAACTTCTCAATCAAATATTCATAAATAAAACCAAGTACATCATAGCCCTGCTTGCCGTCCATAGGAATATCTTTTATAAGCTGAATAAGCTCGCTGATAGACTTTGACTGCGAAGCTGCACTATCTCCCAATTTAGAAAGACCGGTTTGCAGAGTATCGAATACACCCTCAAACACTTTCTTGTGGGTCGGATTTATCAAACGGCTAAATGCAGAAAGAGCATCACGAACATCTTGCACGCTGAAATCACTGCCTTTTGCAAGCCAAGTTGAAAATAAGTTATCATAAGAAATAAAGTATCCCAAGTTTTTCTGAATACTTACAACTGTGTCTGTATCTTCTTCTGTCAATTCAGGAAGATACTCGTCAGTCCAATCGTTTGCTTTCAGATATTTAACTTCTTTTTCAGAAAGGAATTTATAGAAAATAAAGCCTAAAATATAGTCTTTATATTCATTTGCTTCTATTTTGGAACGCATTTTATTTGCAGACTCCCAAATTTTTGCGGCTAATTGTTGCTTATTCATAGCAAACCTCCGTATTGTTTTTTAGTTATTTTAATCTTATCTGATATTTGCCCTACAATAAAGTATAATCTGATGGCTGCCCCATAAAACGGACTCAGACATTATCATCCGGAATAAAATCTATAATATCTTCAACCTTACAATCAAGAGCAGCACATACTTTGCCAAGCACCTCGGTAGTTACATTTTCATCTCTGCTCATTTTGCTCATTGTATAATGGCTTAATCCTGCTAAGGCTTCTAAATCTTTTTTCTTCATATCCCTGTCAACAAGAATATGCCATAATTTTTTATAACTAACAGCCATTTTGTTGCACCTCTTTTTCTGTCAAAGTGTAAGTGATTTTATTATATCATATAAATCCGAATTTTTCAATATAAGGTCAACAAATCAAATTTAAGTTTGCTTTTTCAAACTTTTGAGCCTTGTTGAAGCCTAATTTGAAATAACATCTTTTCGGACTTTCTTGGGAACAGCGTAAGGTTGGAGATATTGCTTCTGATATGGTTGCAGGAGGCGACATCGACAAAGACTTAATTCTTGCTGAAGGTCAGTACCCGGTAATCGCTAATGCCCTCACTGGCGATGGAGTTGTCGGGTATTATGATAAAGAATATAGAGTTAATGCTCCGGCTGTTACGGTTACTGGTCGTGGAGATGTTGGACACGCAAAAGCAAGATTGGTTAATTTTACGCCAGTTGTAAGGCTTTTATCAGTGAAATCAGAACACGATGTTTTCTTTTTAGAGAACGCCATCAATACTTTGAAAATTGTTATTGAGTCAACTGGCGTGCCACAATTAACTGTACCACAACTTGCAAAATATGAAGTGGCATTTCCTCGGCAACTTGATGAGGAAGAACATATCGGCGCTTTTTTCAATCAGCTCGACAACCTTATCACCCTTCATCAGCGTAAATGTAAAATCCGAATTTTACGCTGTCCAAAGTCAACGGTCTATTACTTGGGAACAGCGTAAGGTTACTGAACTTGGAAAAATCTATATCGGTTTGGTCACAACTATGACTGCACATTATACAGATGAGGGAATTCTTCTAATAAGAAATTCAGACATAAAAGATGGTAGATTCGAATTTGGAGAAAAACCGATATTCTTAGAAAAATCTTTCGCTATGGCAAATGAAAGCCGTATGCATCAGATAGGAGATGTAATAACTGTACATACTGGAGATGTTGGAACTTCGGCTGTAATTAGCGAAAATGAAGATAAATCAATAGGTTTTGCTACTATTGTAACACGACCAAATAAGACAATTATTGACCCATCATATCTTTGTACTTTTTTGAACACTGAAAGACATAAGAAATGGGCAGTGGCAATTTCAACTGGCGACGGAAGGACAAATTACAATTTGGGAGATTACTTTGAACTTGTCGTTCCTGTTCCATCAATTAAAGAGCAAAAGCAAATTGCTATGTTTATTGAAAATCTTAACAACCTTATCACCCTTCATCAGCGTAAGCAAAAACAAAAAAGCCCGCCGATAACGGCGAGCCTTGTAATTTACGGAAGTATTTGCTTTGATTGTTTTATGAGCGTATCTAACACCTCATAAATTCTATCTCTATCTTCAGGAGTGAGTTTTCCAAGTTTCTCATTCAGCATTGAATTTTTAACAGTGTATCCGGTATCCAAAACTTCACTCAAAACCATATCAGCAGATACGCCCAATGCATTGAGTATCTTTATAAATGTTTCAAGTGACGGGATTTTCTCGCCTCTTTCTACCATACCGATATAGTTAGTAGTCAATCCTGCTTTCTCCGCTAAATCTTCTTGGCGTAATTTTTTCATCAGTCGATATTTTCTGACGTTCTTGCCGATTGTAGCGAGTTTCATCTCATCACCCCCTTGGTATGTTTCTATCACTAATAGTATAGATTGAGTTAGTCAAAACATACACACACCATTTGGAAGTAATAATAACTAACAGTGATGATTTTTTAACTTTTTTATGCTATACTGTATTAAGCACGGGGGATGGTATAGTATGAGTAAAGAAAATACGGCTGTATTCATAGGGCATAATGAATGCTATGGAGTAACAAGCGAACAGATAAAAGAAGCTATTGTTTCACTTATAGATAAAGGTGTAACTGAGTTTCTGAGTGGCGGACAAGGCGGATTTGACCGATTATGCGGTCGCTGCGTTTACGAATTAAAAAAAGAGTATCCACATATAAGCAATTATCTCGTTATTCCTTATCTGTCATTTAATGTGTATAACAGTGAACTGTTCGATTCGATAATATATCCCGATGATTTTGAAAAATATCACTTCAAAGCCGCCATTCCTGCAAGGAATAAGTTTATGGTGGATAACGCAAGCTACGCTATATGCTTTGTTAATCACGGATGGGGCGGAGCTGCAAAGACTTATGAAAGAGCAAAGAAGAAAGGCTTGAACATCATCAATTTCGGAAATTATGATTTTGAAAGTTAATATGTACTCGATGGCTACTCAAATGAGCAGCCATCTTTTTTAATACGCCGGGATACCGTATCCGTAGATACTGCTGCTACCGACTGCGTATTGTCTTTGTCTGCAAGCATCACCGGAATTACCCTCAACGGTATAAACAATTCCGTTCTCGCATTTTTGCACAATGCCTGTGTGGTCGGTTTCTCCGTCGCCCTCCCAGTCAAAGAAAATGATTGTTCCAGGTGCAGGCTCGTAATTACGGTCTGCCCATTGTCCTCGGTCTTTGAACCATTGAGCGCCGTTCACACAACCGGCATATTTCGGAATAATACCGGCGTCAATATATCCGCACTCATTAGCACACCAAGAAACAAAGCAAGCACACCATTCCACACGGGAGTCAAATCCGTACCAAGACCAGTAAGGCTGACCTCCGACATTTCCGACCTGCGACAAGGCAACAGATACGATTTGGTCATCACTGTAACCGATACCGTAAAGGACTTGCGACCATAGCTGATTGTTTTCATCTTTCAAAAGCTCGGCAAGATAATTTTTTTGCTCCTCATTAAAACCATAGGCAGTCGCCATTTCATCTACGGTCTTATGCGATACCGTGATATACAGAAATGTCTCGGTTACGGTGGTTTCCGTCTCTACGATATTTCCGTGTCCGTCGTCGCTTTCTTCGATTTCGGTATGAGATTTCGTTTCGGTACGGGAAGAAATACTGTTCATCTCCCAAAAAATATCCGACAACAGTTGCTTCTTGGTATCGTCAACCGTGGCAACCTCCATCGGATTATCGGCATTTGTATTCACTTTAACGGAATAAACCGCAAGGACATCTTTCCATACAGCTCTGCTACCGCTCATTTCAAGAACATCATAACTTACGGAGTTCTTTTCTTGTTCTAATCGGTCATCGTATTCTTGATTGATTTCCTGCACAACAGTCTGCATTGACATTCCCGTACCGGAATCTTCTCCCGAAAAGAAAATGCCGTAAACAGAACCGGCAATTAACCCTACAAGGCATAAGACTATAATCACAACAACGGCAACCCAACCTCCGGCTGCTATTGCAGCAACAAAACTTTTTGCCGCCGCTATAATCGCCTTTACTGCGACAACGGTAGCTTTGGCTGTTGCTTTTACAGCAGTTGCCGTTGCTTTGGCGGTTGCCTTAGCCACCTGCGCCGCTTTCTGCGAAGTCTTAACCGTGGCTTGCGCCGTTTTCTGTGCGGCTTTCGCTGTCTGTTGGCTTGTCTTTATCGCCGCTTTTGCAGTCTGCTCAGCGGTCTTAACAGATTTCTGCGTTGTCTTTGCGGCTTCTTTTCCGGCAAATTTAATTGTTTTCTTGCCTGAAGAAGTTGCCGACTGCTTAATCGTCTTTTCAGCCGTATCAACAGTCTTAATCGCAGAATTAGTATTCTGTGCAGTCTGTTTTCTCAATGACTGCTCAGCTCGCTGTTGCTTAAAACGCTGGAAGCCGTCTTTGGCACATTGGATATTCCGTTTGGTTTCTCCGACACCTTTTCGACCTGCTTTATCAAAGGCATAAACGACATCGTGAGAGATTTCATCAATGCCGGATTGAACTTTATCGGCAGCATATTCTTCTGCCGTGTTTTCATTGGCATTGACAGAGCGTTCCGCTTTCTCTTTTGTGGCGATATATGCCTGTTTCATCTTCTGACCGGCAACGGTTGCTTTATCCAAGGTCTTTATCGTGCCTTTGACGGTATCTCTTGTCTTTATATCAGCCACGCTGAACCTCCTTCCTAAGCCGGTTGAATAACCCTCTTGAATTTCGTCGAACTGTCGGCAATAAACTCGTTAATCAATCGGCTTTCTACTTTTGTTTCGGGATAAGCGGTTATAGAAATTGTCTTTGCGTTCCAGTCAAGGGTGTAGCTGTCGTTTGCCACATTCGTGATGTGATGCTTTGCGAGGAAATCTCGCAAACGCTTCATTTCTTCAAGGTCATCGGACATAATCACATTCACATAGGTTCTGTCCTTTGACATTTTCTCGTTAATAAAGCAAGCAAGAGAACAACCGACACCGCCCGCAACGGCAACAACAAGCATAGCTATCTCGTTATTTGCAGAGACAACTCTTTTCGTTATCCAAAAATAAATGAAGTCGGATATGACAACCGCAATGCCTGCAAGTATCCACCGACTTCTTTGTACTAATATTGTTTTTGTCGTACTTAGGGCGTTGTCCGCAACCTTAGCCGCAAACAATACCGCTAAATTTATGAAACTAATCATACAAGGTTCATTCCTCCTTATTCGGCTATTTTCTTTGCAACAACAACCATTCTTCCGTTGTTACGGGAATACTCACAGGTGGAAAGCGTAATCAATTTGTCACCGTATTCTGCGGGTACTCCCGTATCATACAAGGCAAGTTCTTTTCATTTGGTGATATAGGCATTAAATTCATCTCTCGTATCTGCGTTGATGAACTGATAGTATTTGAAACTTTCGGGACTGTCGGTATATACCACCGTCTTAAATGCAGCGATAATCTCATAGTCGCATTTCTCGGTTAAAGTATCGAAGCTAATAGTCTTATGGCTTTCCCAAAAAGACTTATCTGTGTACTTCATAAGCCCCGAAAACATTGAACTGTCCTTCATATTATGACCGTAGATAATGAGGTTGTCCGACGGAATATCCACATCGCAGTTTTCCTGAATATAAGGGCAACCGTAGTCGGTATACGCCTTGTCGAAGCCGTGTTTCAAATAGAAATTCGGATTATCCTTTGACTGCATAACAGGATAATTGATTTTGGTGTCCTCAATCTTTATCCACCCCACCATATCGTTGTTTTGCAGATATAAATCCTGATAGTCCGACAAGAACGACTTGTCTTGCGAATACGTCATTGTATCTTTTTCGGTATCTGTTTTCTCAATGGTTTCAATCAAGTTGTCATAGAGTTCAGACTGCTTTTCGGAGTCGATATAGTGCTTGATAAGAAAGCCGGAACTGACAGCAAGCAAAATGCTGAAAGCACAGATTAAAGCAATATAGATTTTATTTTTCATAAGCGTTTCCTTTCTGAGTAAAAAATGAGGCAAGGGTTATGCACCCTCGCCCGGTTTGGTTGTCATTAACTTGTAGAGCTTTGTATTCTTCGGGAATTTATTCGCAAACGGCACAAGCGAACTACCCACTTTAATAAGTCCGTGTCCTGCGTCAACATTTGTGATATACGAAAGCTGGCGGTCGGAAATATTAAGGAGTTTTGCAAGTTCCAAACGGTCGGTAGAAGCCTGATTGAGCATAATCAAGAACTCGCTGTTTGCAAGCATTGTTCTTGCGGTGTGGCTCTGTAAAAGGTCATCTACATTCTGTGTAATGCCCGTTGCGTAAGCACCGTACTTTCTTACTCGCTTCCACAAAGTGAAAAGGAAGTTAGCGGAATACTCGTGCTGGAACAAGAGATAAATCTCATCAATGAAGATAAAGGTTTGTTTGCCTTTTGCTCTGTTCTGTGTAATGCGGTTCAAAATACTGTCGAGAACGACAAGCATACCGATAGGCATAAGCTGCTTGCCGAGGTCAAGAATATCATAGCAGATAAGACGATTGTGCGTATCCACATTGGTCGGCTTTGCAAATGTGTTGAGTGAGCCGTTGGTAAACAACTCAATGGCAAGAGCAATCTCTTTAGCTTCTGGCTCGTCCTGTTTGAGAAGTTCTGCTCGGAAGTCCTGCAAAGTAGGAACAGTACCGGTATAACCCCTCTGCTGATAATCTCGGTACACGCTTGCGGTACAACGGTCAATGATGGACTTTTGCTTTGCACCGAGATTTGTACCGCCGATAAGCTGTTCACAAAGCGACATAATGAACTCGGATTTCAAGATAACCGGGTTTGCTCCATCTCCGTATTCTTTGTTCATATCCATTGCATTGATATGGCTCTGCGAAGTAGCGGATATATTGATAATTTCGCCGCCAAGAGCTTTGACAAGCTGCGAATACTCACGCTCAGGGTCAATTATAATTACATCCGCATTAGAGGAAAGAATGATATTTTCTATCTCGCCCTTAGCCGCAAAAGACTTACCGCCACCGGATACGCCGAGGATAAAGGAGTTACCGTTGAGTAGCTGTCTGCGGTCGGCGATAATCATATTTTTGCTGATTACATTCTGACCGTAGTAAATACCGTTTTCGTGGTAAATATCCTGAACCTTGAAAGGGATAAAGACTGCAAGGCTTTCGGTTGTAAGTGTTCTGAATGCGTCAATCTTGCGTGTACCAAACGGCATTGCAGTATTCAGTCCGTCCGGCTGTTGATATTTCAAAACGGCAAACTGACACAAGTTCTGTCTTGCTACCGTAAGCAAAGCTTCGGTGTCATCATCAAGTTGCTTCTTGCTGTCCGCAGTATGAACCAGCGTGAGTACAGCGAACATCATTCGCTGATCACGAGTGGTGAGGTCATCAAGGAACTCTTTCATTTCCTTTTTCTGCTGTTCCATATCATACGGAACGGTAGCGGAAAAGTTGTTGTTTTGATTTTGCTTTCTCTGCCAGTTGGTGATATTGGTTTCCACACCGAGAAGTCTGCTTTCCGCTTCTCTTACCGCTTCATCTGTCGGCACAGGCACAATATCAATGGACATCATAAGGTTACGGTTCAAGTCGGTAAGGTCTGTTACCATAGTGTCCTTAATATACGAAGCGTACTCACGAAGAAAAAGAACTCGTCCGTAACGGTCGCCCATCTTGAAATAGTCCTTTTCAAACTCCATTGTGTCGGGGCAAACATAGTCCTTAAAATCGTGTCCTTTCTTTCGGGTTTCCTTAATATCAAAGTGATATGCGGTTTCTTCTCCCACACGGAAGAAGTCGTGAACGATACGAAGTCGCTCGTCTGTTTCAAGTTCTACGCATTTGCTTCCGAGCCTTGAAAAGTGAGCAATCAAATCCGCACCTACACGGGCAAAATATGTTCTTGCGTCCTCAACACTCTTTTTGTTGATAGAGATAGTTACATACTTATCCTGAACGATGGCGTTTGCGCCGGTTGCCTTATCAAGAAGCATTTTGTTATATTCTTCTCTGTAAACATCAAGGTCATCTCCGGTTTCGGGAATAAGGATTGTTTTTTCAAAATCCAAACGGTTAAGCCGTCTGTTGTTGATTGTCAGTTTTGTAGTAGCACCGCTGTCGAGAGAATTGAGAAGTTCAGAATATTCAAGGAACATTGCTTCTTTATCTTCACGACTTGCAACGGCATAGTTAATATCCGTGAACTTAAAAGACTTCGAATATTTGTCCTTTCCAACACGGAAAATGCCGTCATCATAAATAGCGGTAATAGGGATACAATCCTGTACGCCCTTTGGAACTACAAACTTTTCTTTATCCTGCTTTAACAGGTTCATAAGGGTTTTAATCATTGTTCTTATAAGCCTCCTTCTGTTTTTGTTCGATTGTCGGTTTCATAAGTTCGTAGTAGGTGTTCGTAGAGTGAAACACCAACTTCTTAGGCATAAGAAATTCGGACTTAATCCACGCCCATATAAACTTCTCGGCAGTCATTCCGTTGTATTTCACAAAGCCGAGAGCCGCAAAAGGTGATGCTCCCAAAATACAAACCCACGATACCGTTTCTGTTCCGAAATGCGGTTTAAGTAAGAAGTACAATCCTACCGCCACTCCGCAAGCAAGAACAGAAAAAATGAACTGTCTGAGCGACAGTCCAAAGAACATTGATTCCGTGTAATTTCGTATTTCTCTGTTAATCTTAACTTCCATTAAATTTTCCTTTCTCTGCGGTTATCGGCAGTATAGATACAGGTATCTGCAAGACAAACTCGCTCTCCTTTTCTTTTACCGCCGTTATATACGCAGTTTTTGCATTTGCGGTCAGGCTGAATATACTTCTGCCGACCTGTTCTGTTTTTGTTTTTCATTCAGTCAAAACCTCCGATTACAAGCCCATCATTTCACGGATAATACGGTCGCTCATTTTAACAGCACCGACAAGTACAAGCATATTGAATACGAGTTCTCCAATATATGCCCACACCTGAGTAACGGCTGCTGCATTTGCGTCAACCACCGGCGGTGTAGAAGCAAATAGGGAGAAGATGATACAAGCAAGTACAATTACCGCACCTTCAAGCAGAACGGCACAGTAGCTTTTAATAAAGCTCTTACCGACATTCTGCGACGGTTCTCCGGCAAAGGTTGAAAGCGGTATCGGAGCGAGAGCCGTGTACATATACAGTTTGAAAAATCGTCCGTACACCGTCATTATCATAATGAAAGAGAGAACTGTGATAAACAGTCCGCCGATGAGCGTTACAGCCCATAACGGAATACTTTCAAAAAATCCGCACTCCTCAATGGTGGTTATCATTTCGGATGGCAGTGTCGTTTGATTCGGTGTACCAAATCCTGCTGATGTCATTATGGTTGAAATTGTACCTTGTACGATATTAAACAAAGCGAGCATAAGCTCCAAGCCGTAGGTTATAACACCTTTGGCAATGGCAAAACGGATAAACAATTTTAATGCGTGTTCCGGTTTCTTTACTTCGGTAAAACTTCCGCAAGTGCGAACTACACCGACAACAAAGAATAAAACAAGCAAAGCAAGTCCGATAGCCTGAACCGCACCGTTGATTGTTACCATCACATTCCAAATGCTTCCGCCTTTGAAGTCCTGCGGTGAAGTGGTAAGCAGTTGCCATATTTCCGATAACTTGCTGTTCCAAGTGTCGAGGGCATTTTGTAGGTTTTGAACCACCCAGTTATCACTCATCTGTTTGTACCTCCTTAAAGATTAAGGGGCATACCCAAAATCGGATATGCCCCTTTGATAACTGTGTTCTTTTAACCGGCAATGAGGTTAAGAATTTCCTTTGCAAAGGTAATGATAATACCGCCTGCAAGGGTCAAGAAGCCGTTGGCACGCTGAGACGGGTCGTGAGATTTCAAAGAAAGTCCGACCTGAACGATACCAAAGCCGAGCAAAATCATACCGATTGCACGAATAAGTCCGAAAATAAAGTCGGACAAATTATTTACCACGGTAATCGGGTCGTTAGCGGCAAAAGCGGTAACGCTCATACCGAAAACAAGGGTTACTGCTGTAACAACGGCGCAGTAAGTATGAAAGCCTTTCTTAACCTTTCCGGTCATAGGCAATCTCTGAGTGGTTTTCTTTTCGTTGTTCTTATTGAAATTAGTCATTGTAAATTCCTCCGTTAATATATGTTTTTATTTACTTCAAAGTCCTCATCGGACAGAAGTTCGTAAGTGGTTTCTCCGTAGTTTTCCTCCGGTAACTCTTTCGGGTTAAGAGAAAGAACAGAGATAGACGAATGCTTGACGGTAACTTCTCCGTGTTTGTAAGCCGAAGCCTTACCATCGGTTGTAAGTGCCACATTCGGGTGCTTTAAGATGTCATACTTGAAGTCCATTACAGGTCGTTCTCCACGAATAAACAGAATGGCATATTGGTTATCAAGCATACGCACCTCATCGGGAGTGAGCAACTCTCGACCGCTAATCTGATAGTTGGTGGAATAGTTTCCGCTTCGTCCCGAACTCTTACCGTATGTGTTGGTATCAATGGTTTCCTTGCCGAGAAGTTCAGACACATATTTATGAGTGCTTTGCTCGTTGCCGCCGAGATATAGGAACTCATCGCAATTGCCCACAATGCTTTCCCATTGTTTTTCAAACAAGGCTTTTAGCTGTGCTAAGTTCTGTAAGATGATACTTACAGAAACCCCACGGGAGCGCATAACCGACAATATCTTGTCGAAATCATCGGGCAGGCTCACATTGGCGAACTCGTCCATAAGAAAATGAACAGGAACGGGAAGCGAGCCGCCGTGGATATGGTCAGCAGCATAAAACAACTGCTGAAACAGCTGTGTGTAAAGAATAGATACCAAGAAATTAAAGCTGGAATCGTTGTCCGGTATCAAAGCAAACAGAGCAACCTTTTTTTCTCCAAGCGACGGCAAGTCAAGCTCATCTGTCGTGGTTAAAGAAGCAAGACTTTCAAGGTTGAACTTTTCCAATCTTGCCGCAAGAGTTATTTGTATGGACTTTAATGTTTTTGCCGCACCGGAATGATAGGAACGGTAATATTTAAGAGCAATATGGTCGGGATTTTTCATTTCAAGCTCGGCAAACAATTCGTCGAGGGGAGAAGGTCTTGTATCTTCCTCGTCCTCAATCGAACCGGCTCTTAGCATTTCCATAACCATTGCGAAGTTTTGTTCTTCTTCCGGTGCTTCATAGTGCAAATAGAACACCAAGGCAAGCAACAGCATTGAAGCGGAAGTGTCCCAAAATGGGTCTTGGGACTGACTGCCCTTTGGAGTGGTACTCTTGAAAAGGTTCGTCACGAGTTTTTGCACATCATTGTCATTCTGCAAATAGACAAATGGGTTATAACAATGGCTTTTCTCCATTGAAATCAAATCAAGTACACGAACTTCATAGCCTTTGCTTTCAAGAAGCTTTCCGGTGTCTCTCAGTATTTCGCCTTTCGGGTCAAGAATAACGAATGATGTGTTGCATTGCATAAGGTTCGGTTTACAGTAAAATCTTGTCTTACCTGCACCCGAACCACCGCATACAAGTGTATTTAAGTTTCTTCGGTGTTTCTTAGCATTAAGTCCTATACAAACATTTTGCGTCATCAGTTTGTTTGCAGAATCCGGCGACTGTCTGTATTTCTTATTTACGGCTCTTGCGTTGCCCCATTTAGCAGAGCCGTGTTCTTCACGCCTTCGGTAATTTCTCTGTGTTGAGAAGTAAATTCCAAGACCGAGTCCGTAGCAGAGAAGCAAAACGAGGACAGTTTTTAAGCTGTCCTCGCAAACTTCAATATGGAACGGTTTGTTAAAAGCCGACAAAAGGCTTGGCAGAATTTCCGGCAATCCTCCTTTTACAGAGGGTGCAATCAAAAGTGCCAGCCATACGACCGGGATAATACCGATGACGGAAAGAATAACAGCAGTCTGCCTTTCGTTATCTCGATTCACAAGAGCGTTCCTTTTCGATAACTTTGAACTTTTTCTTTGGGGCAGTTCCGACCTTAATGATAAGGTCATCGACAGCGTCGGTGGATTTACCCTCGTTCATCAAGTCCGTTTTTTCATCGTTGAGAGAACGGATAATAATGCCGTGTTCGTAATCGTCCAACGCTATATGATACATTTCTTCTTTCGCCATAATCTAACCTCTTATCTTTCATAGTCTTTTGAGCGAGCCTGCTTTTTCTTGTAAAGCTCATCGGAAACACGGGAATGAATATCCGCCATTGCGTTTCTTGTTTTGGAAAGCTCATAGCGAATATCTTTCGGTTCTTTGTTAGCGAGCTTATCCGGAATACGATTGATGGCAAAATTCTGCGTATCAATACCGTACTTTTTGCAAAGCATATATCCGATACATACTGCCTGAAAGCCCATATCGGAACGGCTGTAACTGTCGCTGTTGATAGAAAGCTGTGCGTGGCCAAGTTCCTGTGCTACGCACTGTGCAACCGCTACGCTGTCGCCCACATCACGCTTAACATACAAGGTCTGTTCCTCGTTGTTATAGAACGCCGCCATATTCGGATACGGCAGGTCGTCTGCCGCCTCCACATTGACCGGAGAAGAATCAAGCATTGTGGTAATGAGTGCTTTCGGGTCACGGTTGACTGTCGGCGCAGGCGGTCGTTTGCCGTTGGTCTGAGACACATCAAAGACCTTTTTTACATTGTAGGAAATTCCGGTTGTACCGTCACGCTTTGCATATTCAACAGGTTCAAGAATAGAAATGCTCTTAGCACCTTTTGTGATTTTGATGTTGTCTTTGCTCCAATCGTCAAAATTTTTAAGCTGACTTGCTTCGGGAAGCTGCTTAAAAATGAGGAGAGCGTTGACCGCAGAGTATCTGTCAAGACGGCTCTGTGTATCGAGAAACGCTTTGAACTTCTCCGGGTCTGAAACAATTGCTTTTGCGGCATCGTCCGCCATCTGATATACTGCTTCCTTTTCCGCTTTCATTTTCTCGGCATATTCTTCTTTGGAAAGTCTCGGTCGCTGATTGCCTGCCTTTGCAGGAGTAAAATTGTTTGTCATTATAATTACCTCTCTTTCGATTTCTTAGGTTTGTTTTTCGGCTGTTTGTGTACCGTTTGCTTTGGTGCAGAGTTACTCTTTGTCTTATCGACTTCCGGCTCTTTGCGTTCTGCTTCTTTCTGTTGCTTGGACTGAGCCTTGTATCGGTCAAGTTTTTCTTTGACCGACGGCTTTTTCTGTCCGTCGCTTACAGCACCCTTGTCAGTTTGCATATCTGCCGGCTCTGAGTTTTGCCTTGACGGAGGGTTTTTGTCCGTCTTGGCGACTGTGGGGTTTGATTGCGAGTACCCGTCTTTCTGAATTGGCTTTCGGGTTGCTTCCTCGGTAATAATTTCGTTTTTGGATTTAGTCGGCTTGTCCTTTTCCAAAGCTTCTCGTTTTTCAACCGCTTTCTGCGACTCCGTAATGATAGCAGCCTTATCCACCTTACCGAGTTCAAATCTCTCAACGATACGCTGAATCTTGGAAGCGTCCTCTGCACGAGCAATAATATCAATCGGTACATTATCGCCCTTTGTGTTTTTATCCCTTAACACGCAGTAAAGAACGCCGTAGCGTTTTGCCTGTTCGGTAAATTTCTTCAAGTCCTTATTCGGAATAGAAAACACTTTCAACTCTTTGCCCGATTTAATCATATTGGTAAGACGGGCTTTACCTCTTGTTTTGTTCGCCTGCGTTGCTTCCTGCTTTAACACGGAAGCGAGAAGAATAGCAATATTCTTTGCAGCCGAACCGGTTAGTTTAGCAGCAACTTCAAAGCCTTCAAGGGATAACCTTACGACCTGTTCTGCTGCGTCACCTGAATTTGTCATTTCGGTTTTGCTCCTTTCTTTCTTGTTTTTCTTCGTAGGCTCTTACCGTTTCAAGATTGGCTTCAATAACCTTTGACCTTTCGGCAATGTCATCACAAAGACCGACCTCTTTACGGAGAGTCCACAATTTGCCGGTGATTGTTGAAATCTGTTCTTTGACCTTTGACAGCTCATCGTCAATCAAATTTTTTCTTAACTGTTTTCGCAGGTGCGTTCTGTCGTCAGTCAAAGTTTTGATTTGCGACAACACCGACTCTTTATATGAGAAAAGCTGTTCGTCCGTAGAAATATTTTCTCGTCCGAGCAGCCTTGTCTCCTGTGTGATTTTATCAAGCTTCAATAAATCTTCTTTGAGAAGGTAATGAAGCCTTGCGGTATTTTGCTTTTTGTATTTAGGCAAGTATCCCAGCTTATAGCAGTAGTAAAGATACAATCCGTAAAGACCGCCGACCTTTTTGATTTTGTGTTCTCTTGTAGGCAGTCGGTACTGTCTGATGACTACCGTCTGATTTGTAAACGGCATTAAGCGTACGCCTTGATTTTCAGTAAGCCTACGCTTGATTGCTTCTTCGGTGTAATCTTCACCGAGATTTTTAAGCCTTATCGGTTTTTTGTATCCTTTCGGCACAATCGTCCAATACTTACGGCTTTCACTCAAACAATGCTCATAACCCATTTGAGTCAGCGCATAATCAAGACTTTTAAGGTTCGTGCTGTGAGCAATCGCTTCGTCTATGGCTTGACGAGTCATTGAGTATCGAGTCGGCATTCCGGCTTGTTCCTGTTTGTAATAGTACGATGATTGCTTACTGCGATTTGGATTTGGATTATAATAAAGTCCGTACTTTTCGCAGATTTTATCTGCAACTAAGCGAAACTTGAACCACGCTTTTTCGTCGCCCCATAATCTCTTACCGTCCACAAAGGAAACTGAGTTGATTACATAGTGGCAATGCAAATGCTTTGTGTTCAAATGAGTAGTTACTACCGCTTGAAATCTTTTGCCCCAAACTTCGTTTACAAACTCCATTCCGATTTTCTGTGCAAGCTCCGGCGAAATATCTTGTTCCTTAAAACTCAGGTATCCGTGGTAGGCTTGTATGCCTTCCTCTTTACCGTATGCCTGTTTAACCGATACAAATTGGTCACGGGCTGTAAGCGGATTGCAGTTGATACCTTCGACGAAAAATTCACGCTCGGTTTTTTCTTCGTCCTTTGCGTATGCCAACACATCACGGAGAGCCTGATACTGTTCCACAGTGTAATTATCTGCCGCCGTCTTTGCGGGATTGGCTGCGTAATCAATAACCTGACCGAGCCTTGAAGTGACTGCCCACAACTTACTTACTGCCATTTCATATCGCTCTCATTGGGTCTGAGAAAAACTCGTTCAACATCTGCCTGAAACTTATGCCAACGCTCCGCTTCTTTTTTAAGCTGCGTTGCGTCTGCAAAGCCGAGCGTGTTTGCTTTTGCGGCAAGCTGATTGATGTTGTTACCGATTGCGGAAAGCTCACGCATAACATCGTAAAATCTTTCATCGGGCTTTTCTCTCGGCTCGTAACCACGGAGAAGCAAACGGATAAGTCCGGCTTCACTAAGGCAAGCCTTCTTTGCTTTTTTCTGCAAGTCCTGTGCTTCATCACGGCTGAGCCTAACAATCTTCTGAATGTTTCTTTTTCTCATTTTCTTTGTCATCCTTTCTTGAAATAAAATAGTGCCTGTCCTTATTTATTTGAAACAGGCACATAAAAGTAACTCCGAAAAAACCGCCGATGATTAAACCGGCAACTGTTAATACTATCTCTCGCAAAATTTCTCTCCTTTCTCTTTGGGGTATTAGGGGCAACCCCTAACGAGTTTTACCGTTTGGAAACCTGTGGTTATCCAAATGGTCTGCTCGCTAAGTTTGTGCAGACTCGTAGGGTTGCCCCGGAGTTTGTCTCTTTATCTTTCCATATCCTTCGATACCGGCTTATACGCTTTCGCTACAATGCCGTTATCTGTTTGATAAAAACGCTCCGGATACTTGAATTTCTCCTCATACTTTTTCATCAAATCCTTTGGCATACTGAGAAGTTTCTCCGACTCAATCGGTGCATAGGCAATGAAAAACTTGCCGGCAATAATGTCCAGCATTTCACGGTTGCTCTCGTCTTTCACATAGCACTTTTCAATCTTCCAACCGTCCTTTCCACCGTATTCATCAGCCATATATGCTTCCAGTCGCACATTTTTATCCGAGCCGTCAAGGGAAGAAGCATAGATAGAGTATCCACCCATACCTTCGATGAAAGCCTTATTGTTACTGCCGACAACATAGGTTCGTTCTTCCTCTGTATAAGATTTGTCGAAGCTGTCAGCTGTAAAAACAATATATCCGACAGTATGACTTCTATCTTTTTCTGCCTGTCGCAAATGAGCCTTCAACTGCTGATAACTCATCTCAACATTTTCAGGCTCGGAGTAGATTGCCCTGTTGAGTTCAGCACCGTTCATCTTGCCTTCTTCGTTGCAAATGATTGCAACCTCATCATCAAACGGCATATATTCCTCAATATATCCGCCTACGGTTTCCTGCATTGCTTCAAGCGTATCCTCGATTTCAATGACCTTTGGATACTTGTCCGGTTCAATAAGAATGACAGAAATCTTTTCAGAGGTTTCAACTTTTTCAAAGGTATCCTCATCAATATTGAGTGCAAGCGAGCTGCCGTTTTCCCAACTCATATGAATTTGTCCGGCGTCGTCAACGAACTTAACTGTTCCTTTCAAGCCATAAGGCATTTGACTTTCGCCACGCATTTCTTGGAGAATAATCTGCGTTCCCTCCGAGTACATTTCTCTGATTTTTTCAACATTCATCTTTCAAAACTCCTTTCGTGTTTCTTTGATATTCCTAACTTGATACAAAGAAAGTCGTTGACATCCTTTCCGCACTTGGGCGGATCGTCAACGACTTCGTACTTATCCGAAAGAATAGTTTGCAACGCCTTGGTTGCTTTTCTTCCGGCAATATCATTGTCCAAATGGAGAATGATACGCTTAATTGACTTGTCTTTTTCAAGCAAATTTCTAACCGTAACAGGCACTTTCGAGTCCCCGATATTTTGCTTTGGCGAGTACACTCCGGCAAGAGAAACGAGATTAAGTTGTCGCCAATTCTTTCCCTCCAACTTCATCAAAGTTGCATAGGAGAGTAGGTCGATGGCACATTCAAACAAATGAACCTCGCCGGTGTTTTCGGCAGTAAGACGGAAAGAGTATTGCTTTTTGCTACCGGTGCAGTCGCCCATAAGTCTTGATTGATTTGTGGCTCTGTAAGCTGCATACTTTGGTTTATTACTTTCGTCGTAGCCGATAAAAACAACATTGTGATACGGCAGCGATTCAATTACCAGTTCCTTTTCCAAGCAGTAATTGATGATTTCGTAATCAATGCCACGCCCGAAAAGATATTCAAATACCACATCCGTAGTGGGACTTCTTTCTGGGAGTAGCAACGGTTGATTAACATAGCCTTTTGCGTTTTCGGGTGTCGGAGACCTTACCGAACTGTTTCCCATAATAGTCTGAACTGCTTCAACGAAGTCCATTCCACGAACTTTTATAAGGTAATCGAGGGCAGATTTGCCCCCGATACCTCTTGACCACCACATCCATTTTCCGTTTGAAATTTTCAAGCTGTCGTGGGTTCTTGTGGTATAGGTGTTGTTTGAATACTTCACAAGCTCGTTCGGTTCATACTCTCTGAGATAGGTCAATAAGTCCATTCGCTTGGCTTCGGTTATGACCTCCGGTGCGATATATGGCATATAAACCACCTCGCTTTACACAAGGAAGTCGATTACCTTATCGCTTATCTCATCGCAATAGGCGAGCTTTGCAATCAGCAAAAGAACATCGGCAACCGGACACTTAACATCATTCCAGAAAAGCCAAGCAATTTCCGCAAGGTCTTCTTCCTCATAAAGAGCGATAATGTCAGCCTGTGAAAAATTGGTTTGAATGCAGATGTCAATGAGTTCTTCATAGAAACTGAGTTTAGCAATTCTGAGATTGATTTCCGCCTTATTAGCCGGAATTTTTTCGTTTTCCAGTTCGTGATAAGCATTACTTAATCGACGAACAACGCACATCTGTGGTGCGTTAAACGGATTGATTTCCTCGTTTCCGAAAAAGAAATCTACCGTCAAGTCCTTTTCTTTCATATTATCTTTCATAAGTTTTCTCCTTTCGTGCAGTCGGCACTTCGCCCTCATCAGGCTCGCCACCGACAATTTCATTATCTGTTTTGTCCATATTGAGCAGGATATTGAGTTCATCAAGTCTTGCAAGTTTAGTCCTCAATTCGTCCTCTTGGATAAACGGTTTTTGGACTTCTTTCTTTGCAGTTTCAAATTGAGCTTTAGTGTTTTCAAGTTCGCTTTCGGCAAAGGTTAAACTCTCCGCAAACTTCTCAATGCCGTTGTCAATACGAGTGATGTTGCCGTGTGCGTCGTCGCCGAGCGTAATGTTTTTGCTTGTCGCACCTTTAATCCTAACCTCGTAGCTGCGCTCTGTGGTGTTGAAAAGAAGTTCCGTTTCAAATCCTCTGTACTTGCCGAGAGGAATAGGGTCTGGGCTGTTCATCTGCTTGCAAGCTTCAATGATTGCTTTGCCGGCTTCTGCTTTTTCGGAATAAAAAACACCCTTAACCTCCATACCGATAAAGCGGTCATCTGTTGGTTTCGGGTGCTGCTTCGCAGTTTCCACATCTGCTTTTAAGCCGTTTATGCGGTTTTCAAGAGAAGTGATACGCTGCGGGTAATATTTGATTATCTTATCTTCCAAAGCGTATTTTTCAGAAAGAAAATTGGATTTTAACAGTTTCAACTTTTGTACCTGAATATCTAAATCCATCTTCTCTTTGATATATGGATTGCCGGTTGCAAGCATTTTAATCTCGGCATAAGACAGTGCGGTTTCGTCAATATCTTCCGCACTTCTGACCGGAGATTTGCTCGTCATAATCTGACTTGCAAACTTTTGCTTGCCCTCTACAAGCTGATAGAGATATGCGTCAAAGGTCTGTTCCGTAACATAGCGGTAAATATCTACTTCCGGGTTTGAGTTGCCTTGACGGATAATGCGACCGCTGCGTTGTTCCAAATCTGCCGGTCTCCACGGACAATCAACATCGTGAAGTGCGATAAGCCTGTCCTGAACATTCGTCCCGGCTCCCATCTTTTGAGTAGAACCGAGTAGCACCCTGACTTCGCCTTTGCGTGTCTTTTGGAATAACTCCTTTTTCTTAACATCGGTGTCTGCTTCGTGGATAAAGCGAACTTCACTTTCGGGAATGCCTCGCTCAATCAACTTCTTTCTGATGTCGTTATACACCGAAAAAGTACCGTCGTTCTTTGGCGTTGATAGGTCGCAGAACACAAGCTGCGCCGATTTCTTATCGGCAGTTTCCTCCCAAATACGGTAGATGTTATCTACGCAGGCATTGATTTTGCTGCCCTCATAATCGGGTAACATATCATTGAGCATACGCTGGTCAAGTGCCAACTTTCTGCCGTCGTTTGTGATTTTAAGCATATTGTCAACGCTTGAATCCACACCGCCGCTGCGAACTTTCTCGGCTCGCTCTGCAAGAGAGGCAACCATTTCTTTCTGCATTTCAGACGGCTTGACCGCTACATTGTGAAAGTGTGCTTCGGGTACAGGCAATGCCAACATATCCGCTGTTTTAATGTCCGCAACCTCTTTGAACATTGCCATAAGTTCTGGTAAGTTGTAGAACTTTGCAAATCGTGTTTTTGCTCTGTATCCCGTACCCTCCGGTGTAAGTTCAACTGCTGTTACAGTTTCTCCAAAGGTACTTGCCCACGAGTCGAAGTGCTGTAAGTTATTTTTTACGAGCGTGTTGTACTGCAAGTATCGCTGAATAGTATAGAGTTCCACCATACTGTTTGAGATAGGAGTACCGGTTGCAAATACCGTTCCTCGACCGCCTGTAAGCTCATCAAGGTATCTGCACTTCATAAACAGGTCGGAAGATTTCTGTGCTTCTGTCTGTGCGATACCGCCCACATTACGCATTTTGGTATAAAGATAGAGGTTCTTGTAGTAATGACTCTCGTCAATAAAGAGCCTGTCCACACCGAGTTCTTCAAAGGTTACCACATCGTCTTTACGGCTTTGGTCATTGAGTTTTTGCAGTTTCAACTTCACAGCCTTTTTCGACTTTTCAAGCTGCTTAACGGAGAAGTTTTCTCCACGGTTTTTCTTTAAGTCGATAATGCCGTCAGTCAATTCCTGAAGCTGTTGCTCCAAAATCGCCCTCTGTCTTTCAACAGACATAGGTATCTTTTCAAACTGACTGTGACCGATAATAACTGCGTCGTAATCTCCGGTTGCAATCCTGCCACAGAACTTTTTACGATTCTTCGTTTCAAAATCTTTCTTCGTTGCAACAAGAATATTAGCCGCAGGATAGAGTTGTAAGAACTCGGCTGCCCATTGTTCGGTAAGGTGGTTCGGGACAACAAAAAGCGACTTGTTGCATAATCCTAAACGCTTTGACTCCATAGCGGCAGATACCATTTCAAAGGTTTTGCCTGCACCCACTGCGTGTGCAAGCAAAGTATTACCGCCGTAAAGAATATGAGCTACCGCATTTTTCTGATGTTCACGCAGTTCAATTTCGGGGTTCATACCGTTAAAGGTAATATGACTTCCGTCATACTCACGGGGTCTTATGCTGTTGAACTTTTCGTTATACATCTTCGTGAGCTTTTCTCGGCGGGTAGGGTCAGCCCATACCCAATCCTGAAAGCCTTGTTTGATAAGTTCCTGCTTTGCCTGTGCAATTGCCGTTTCCTTTTTGTTGAGAACGGCTTTTTTCTTACCGTCCTCATCTTCGATATAGTCAAAGATACGGACATCTTTCAGGTTCAGCGTTTCCTCGATTATCTTGTATGCGTTAATACGGGAAGTGCCGTAAGTGCTGTACGCTTTCACATTGGAACGGTCATAACTTTTGCCCTCAATGTTCCATTCGCCGGTATATTGAGAGTAGTGTACTTTGATGTTCCATTGTGCATAGCGTGGAGTATCGAGAAATTCAAACATAAACTTCTCAAAGATTTCGGGCGGTATCCAAGTTGCACCGAGCCTTACGGATATTTCGCTTGCGGTCAAGTCTTTCGGCTGAACTTTTTCCAGAGCCTCTACATTGATTTTGTAATCTTCGGGATAAACCTCGGCAGACTTTTTGGCTGTAATAAGTTTTTCTCGGACATTTCCCGAAAGGTACTCATCTGCCATCAAATACTTTTGCTCGGTTACATTTCCATAACCATAAAGCGGGTTTAAGAATATGACGCCCTTTAAGTCGGAGAATAATTCTTCTTCGCTTTTGCCTGTAAGCTCTCGCATATATTCCATATCAACGGTTGCTTTCTCTCCCATAGATACGGCAAGCGCTTCGTCCGCCGTATCAACCTCCGTTATTGGTTTATGCGGTTTGATTGTACGCTTAAAGAACATATCTGCCTTGCGTTCAAGTTCACCGTTTTCGTTGATAACTTCAAGTGCGGAAAGTAGGGCAAAGGAACTGTCATCACCGAATGCCGACACATTGGCTCTGCTGTTAATCAGTCCGTATTTCTTTGTATAACCGTCATAAAGGCTGTTGAGTTTTGAATGCTCAGCTTTGATTTCTTCGTCGGGATAATCTTCGGTTTGAAGTTCAATCAGGTTGCGGACACAATCTCTTATCGCAACCATACCCTTAATGCGGTTTTCGGCTGTTGCCGATACCTCAACAAGCGACATACGAGAGTTCTCACGGAAATAGATTTCATCGTCAACAATCGTGTATGAAAAGTTCCTCACATTCGGGTCTGCCGGGATAGAATTATTTTCTTCCTCAAGTTCATTTTCCACTTCGTAATCAGAAATTTCTCCGTGTATATTCGCTACCGCTTCCGATAACAATTCGGATAAATCTGCATTTTCAAACGGTACGCAGGTTACTTCTTCGCCAAAGCGACCGCTTACTGTTTTCATTTCGCCCAGTATCATTTCAGGATGCTCTACAAAATATGAGTTCATCGTGATACCGTTTTCATTTGTGCCAAGTTGTACCCAGTCAGGTTCAATATCAATGAGCCTGTCACGCTTTTGCAAGAACAAAATATCCGATACGACCTCTGTTCCGGCATTGCCCTTAAAAGTATCATTCGGCAGTCTGATTGCTCCGAGAAGTTCTGCTCTTTGAGCAATATATTTTCTGACCGTTGAATTGGTTTTATCCATTGTGCCTTTGCTCGTAACAAGAGCTATTACACCACCGGGGCGTAATTTATCCAAAGACTTTGCAAAGAAATAGTCGTGAATAAAAAAGTTATACTTATCGTATCTCTTATCTGCAACTTTGAAATCGCCGAACGGCACATTGCCAATGACTCCGTCAAAGAAACTGTCCGGCACATTAACTTCTTCAAAGCCTTGTGCCGCTATTGAGGACTTCTGATAAAGCTGCTGTGCAATACCTGCCGAAACGGTATCAAGTTCAACGCCGTAAACTTTTGCGTTCTCCATTGATTTTGGCAGCATACCGATAAAATTACCGATACCGCAGGACGGCTCTAACAAATTGCCCTCACGAAATCCCATCTGTTCCATTGCTTTGTATATGGCATTGATAACTGCTGGAGGGGTATAAAAGGCGGTCAAGGTGCTTTCTCTTGCCGAAGCGTATTCTTCGGGTGAAAGCAAAGTGTAAAGCTCTACAAACTCATCTGCCCAAGCAGAATTATTCTCGTCAAAGGCTTCGGGCAAACCGCCCCAACCGACATATTTAGATAAGACAAGTTGTTCTTCGGGTGTAGCAAATCTGTTTTCAAACTCACATTCTTTGAGTACCTTTATTGCTTCTGCATTTCTGCGAAAGCGTTCTTTCTTGCCGACTTGTTCAACTGGATTAGAACGCAAATCAAAATTGTTTCGCTCTGCCATCGGCACATCAGGGTGCAGGTCAAAACTTTTTACCTTTTCTTTTTTCTTCTGTTCCCAAGCAGGAACAATCGGCTCAGGTTCTTTATCGTAACCGTTTCCGATACGAATGCCCTCGTTATACATCTCATCGTAGCTGTCAAAACCGTTTTGAACGGCTACAATTTCTCGGTAGTCCTCAATCGGAACTTTACCGATATTGGTTGCTACCATATCGCTTCTTTCGGCATTTTCAAGGAGTGCTTCCATTGTGGCAGAAGTGCAGCCGGTTAAATCCGGTGTCTGTTTGAAAGCATTATCTGCTTCTTCAAACCATTCCGTACCTACATCGGCAAGAGTTTGATTTGCGATACTGCCGAGATAATCAAAGAAGTCATCTGCCGATTTGTGGCTTTGTGCCGCTTCTCTAATTTCATCAAAAGAGAGTTCGTTAGTAACATACTGACCGCCGGCATTGCTGTCGGGGTTGAAGTACATCCAAGTAACGCTTTCTTGCTCTCGGTTAATGAAAAAGGCATCTTCATAATCTGTTTTCTGTTCGGTTTCAGTATCGTTTTGAGCGATATTTTCGCCTGTATCTGCTTTTTCTGCGGCAGGTAATACCGTTACTCTCAGGTGTTCGTTCATTGGATTTTCACGCACTTTACGGTCAAATTCCGAACGCTCAAACTCTTTGTTAAATAACGGCATTTCGGTATCATAAAGCATTACTCTCTCATCATCAAAAGATAAGATTTCGTATTCCGAAGCACCGATATATACCGTATCACCGAGATGATATTCATAGCGTGCTTCCGTTTCTACATCGTTGTTTTCAGTTTCGGGTGGGGCAGAAGAAAGTATTTCACGATTTCTTTGCTGCTCTGCAAGTTCTGCTCGCCGTTCTTCTTGTTTTTCAAGCCACTTTGGATACTGCTCCTTTTCTTTTGGATTGAGGTATCTGTCCATACGGATAAGTTCTCCGATACGCTTTTCAACCTGATTCCATTTAAGAGTGAGTTTAGGTGCGCCGTTTCCAAATCCTTTTGAAATGGTTATGCCTTTTCCGTCGTGGTTTTCATCAATACCTGCACCGATAATAACAGGATATGAACCGCCCCAACCGTATTCGTTTTTGAGAAAATCTGCATTTTCCTTTGCGGATAGGCTCTTTTCAAACTGCTCATAGATACGCATTTTGCCTTCCGATACTCCGCTTCCACGGGTTAGAACTGCGTCAATAACTTCCTGAGAAAAAGTAAAGGCAGAGGTTTTCTTTTCCTCTGCCTGACTGCTTTCTATTAAAGATAACTGACTGTCTGTTGACGGTAACGGCTTTATCTCATCGGACAATTCTCCTAAAAGCCTCATTGCCTCAAAATGCTGTGCAATTACACCCCAGTCGTAGTAGCTTTGAGCCTTTCTGTTGTTATAACTTCCTTCCCACAAATGAAGAACATTCTGAAATGTCTTATAGCCTACCGTTCTGCCGTCCTTTAATGTGAGTTCGGTGTAGTCGTTATTGAAAATACTCTTAACATATTCAGTCCTGTCTGAATTGCTTGTGTTTCTTTCAAAGAAGTCTTTGATTTCTTCTTTTGAAGCGGACAGGTGTGGGGTAGTGCCGAGTATTTCTCTGATTGTATCGTCTCCGCCGAAAAACGGCAGGCTCTTGTCCTCGTGTTCTCTGTCGTAATACTCTAATTGAATATTACCTGTTCCTTCACGATTTCCTGTGCCGAGTTCCTGATATTGTTCATTAGGCGAACCCATTTCATCATATCGTTCGCTTTCATCTGCTCTGTCATTCCCTCGTTCTGTGCCATCTGTTTGACCAAGATTTCCTCCAACTCTGTCGCTCTCTGCTGAACTTCCGCCAAGTGCTGAGTAAGTGTCCCTTTCGTCAGCAGATTGTAATACAGGATTTTGTGATGTTCTTTCAGATAAGTTTTCCTCATCTTCGACCATTTGCCGAGAGTCACTTCCGACTGTTCGGGCAGAGTCAAGTTCGGAAGATTGTAGTCTCCCACCATCGTGTATGTGATTTCGTTCATCGTTTTGGCTCCTTTCGTCTTTGTTATCTTTATTGTAATCAAATTGCCTTTGCTCATCAATTATGCGATTTTCTCTGTCCAATGCCATTACGGTTTTGGATATTTCGGAAAGTCCCATTTCTGCAATATCGCTTGTGGCAATGCCGAGAGCATTAAGCGTGTCCTGTGTATTAAAGTTTGTTACATCACGAAAATCGTCGGCTTCAAAGTATTCTTCTGCATTGATACCGAGCCTTGACATCATCATATATGCCACGCTGTTTGTAACAACCTTTTTGTAAAGGCTTGCAATCATATCCTCGCTGAGTTCTTCAAGAAAACTGTCCTCACTGATATACACAAGGTCATTCAGATAGTCGGGAAGATTATCTTCGGCAGCATTTTGTGCGGCACTCATTACAGCATTACTCAAACTACTCTTGTTTTCAAGCTCACCGAATGTGCTTTCAAGCGTTTCAATAACACTTGCGTCATATTCATCTCTCATATTCCAAAGCGGAACAGGACGAGAGTATCTGCTTTCGTGTGTATCGGATATATCAAAGTAGTGGGTAAGCCTTTGTCTGCTTCTGTCTGCGTCCTCAAACACGGCAATACCTTTTGCTCCCTTATTTACCCAACGACCGAAAGAAGTATTCCATCTTTCAATTTCAAGTACCGCCGTTGCGTCCGGTCGCTGTGCAAAGATTAACAGTTGCTCGTCAAATCGCAGTTTGTAGTTTCGGCAAGCCGACTCCAAAAACTTCTGCCAGCTTTGCGGATTTGAAACAACCGTCTTGCAAGTTCTGTCATACAGTTCGGATATGAGTTCGTATTTCCTCGCCATTTACTTACACCTCCTTATCGTGATTTTTCTTTGTCTTTGGCAGACTTCATATTTTCTTTTGCGGCTGGTTCTACGGTATGACCGTTTCTCTCGCAAAGCTCAGCAAATTCGCAGATGTGATAGAGATTTGTACCAACCTCTAAATGATAGTCGTCGATATATCTGCAAGTTCTCTCCATTGTTTTGCCATCGCTGAGTTTAATGGTTATTTTTTCGCCGTCCGCAATGCGAAACTGCTCTTTATAGTGGGAGTCGATGAAACGAATGCCACGCTCTGCGTCTTTCAAATGGCTGTTTAGCCACTCTTTATGATAGCAATAGCAGTACAGATTGTACTCGCCCCTGTTGGGGTTAAACCTCATAAGATAGCTGTATTTTTCCGTATCAAGACGAATGCCGTAATGGTTGCGGTCGTCATTAAAGGAGCTGTCGGGAGTGGAATAACAGTAAGAGGACATAGCCTTTCTGCCGGACAAAACATCTCCGTTACGCAACCCGATTATAACGCCATCAAATTCAGCCTTATATTCATCGGTTTTTAAGTCTTTTCTGAAATCGTTCCAAGTCGTCCAAAACTCGTTACCGGTAGAACCGAAGTCCGCTCGCAAATATCCGATAAGACCGGTCTGCATAGAGAGCTGCTGGCTTTGGCTGTATGTGTATTTACGCTCTGCTTCGGTCAATACTCTGTAATCCATTTTTCTCACCTCGCTTGTTCGTTTGATTGTCTTTGTTTTGGAATAGAAAAGCCATATACTTCGGCAATCTCATCGCCGAGCCTTTTGGTAACTCGTGTGATGTCGGCTCTTGTAACTTTTCCGTTATAGATTTTATCTTGCAGATTTTCAATCTGCGTATCGGTAACACCATCTTTGAATACACGGTACAGATAATGGTTTGTGCCGTCGTGATGAACGGCATCGGCACGAAGATCGCCGTACTTGTCCACATACCATTCGGTATAATCGGTATCGGCATAAAGGCAATCCCTTATATTGCCGGAATCAATCATCTTGTATCCCGTCACTCTGCCATTCCATCTGCCAAGGTCGCCGATAACGATAATCGGTTGTGAAAACTGAATATCGAGATTTCGCCTTTCATCGGAAAGGTAATCGTCATTTGCTTCAACCATATACTCATATAGCTTGTTTTCGTCGTTAGGGTCATCATCTAAACCGTTGATTTCAAGATATTCTTTATAACTGTCACGCCAGTCATCAGCTTCAAGGTTCATATTGCTTCAAATAATATGACGGTCACTCTGTTCCCGTCTGCTCATCAGCACCACCTCCCAAATAAGAGAACAGCTTATTAACTTTGGTCTGCTTCTGAAGCTCAATAATCAAGCTCATATCCGGAATGGTGATACCCGGAATTTTAAGTATGCTTTCCATATCAAGCTGCTGCAATTTCTTTTCCGTATTGCAACCTGCGTCAAACAGTTTCGTAAGAAGCTTTGTTTTCTGCTGAAAAGTGAATTTCTCTTTCATTATTTGTCCTCCTTATCGTTATTTACGATTTTGCATAGGTTCGATACATATGCTCACAACGCTTTCGTCCTCTCTGAACTTCGGGACTGGGCGCAAGTTCGGGGTGTGAAGCCTGAAGCTTTGCTCGTGACCTTCTGACACTCTCGAAATGTGGTAAATGCAGTTCTTTATAGCAATTCATAATCACCGCAAAAGGCAAACCGCCTATATCTTGATTTTCATACCGTTGATAACAACGATTACAAACGAGAAGATAAAGTTTCATATCGTCGTTTCGTGCGTCTGTATTCTCTTTGAGAATAGTTAGCACTTGGTTTTCTATCGTATTGGGATTATTCATTTCATTCCTCCAAAAAAATATGGGCGGAGTTTTTTACGCTCCGCCCACTGTGTTTTTCCTTATTTCTTTCTGTTTTTAATCTGCAAGAAGATAAAGCCGCCGACAATAAAGGCGACCAATACAACTGCTACGATTGTTTTAGCGTCCATTACTCATCGTCCTCCTTTTTCTTTTTTCTGAGTGCAGCAAAGACTGTTCCTGCAATTCCGAGAGCAGAAAGCCCTGCAAGCACAGTCCACAAGCCGACCTTGCTGTTATCTCCGGTCTTAGGTGTATCCCTGAGAACATTATGCATTTCCACAACGGTGGTAGAGCCAACCTTTACGCTTGCTTTTTTATCGGCAGGTAAAACATATCCGGCAGAAACATTGTCGCCGACTTCCGATACGGTATATTCGCCGATACGAAGTCCCTCAATAAAAATTTCGCCGTTTTTATCGGTTGTGAAGCTGCGGTCATAACCGTTTTCTCCGGTTACTCTGAAAGTGAAGCCCTCAACCTTACCGTCAGAAGATGTCTTTTTGATTTTAAGGTTGCCTTTCATTGCCTGATTGATAAAGCCGACTCCTGCTTTGTTTTCAACATTGTAGGTGGTTTCATCATTCTCAATAAAGACGGAATAAACACCCTTATCAAGTTCAAAACCGTCCGGTGCTTTGGTTTCTCTTACAAGATATTTTCCGTAGAGAAGTTCTTTCATCTCGTAGATACCTGTTGAGGTTTCTTTAAGATTTCCGATAAGTTCATCGCCGTCGTCAAGTTTGCCATCGCCGTTTACATCTCTGTAAACTTCAAAGGTTGCACCTGTAAGTTTGTTATCGGGATAATCTGCGTCAACTTTAGTAAGCTGAATGTTACCGTGAATATACTCATTGGCAATTTCAACTTCAATGACCTGTTCGTTTTTAGAAATATTGACCTCGTAGGAAGTATCGTCAAGGACAAATCCTGTCGGAGCTTCAATCTCTCTTACAATCCACTGTCCATAAGGAACTTTTGCAAAAGAAAAACTGCCGTCCTTTTCAGATGTGGCAGTCATAATAGCGTGTTCTTTTGTAAATTCGGTTTCATCTGCTTTGAAGATGCCGATTAAAGCACCTCCAAGTGCTTCTCCATTCTCGTCAATCTTCTTACCGGATACAGAACCGTAGATGAGTTTATTCTCAATCGGCTTGCCGTCATTTACTTTGATTTCAACCGTTTCGGTATCCTGACCGGCATACTCGAATGTGAACGGATATTGTGTAGCGGAGAGGATATAATGCTCATCTGTGGCAATTTCCTTGATATAGTAGCTGCCAAACGGAAGGTCTGTATTCGCAATCGCTGTTCCGTTTTCATCAAGCGTGATAATCTCAATCAAACCATCTGCCGGAATGACTGTGCCGCTTGAAGATACAATATCTTCTTTTGCGTATAGTCCGAAGCTGATGTTTTTGATTTCATCATTCTTGCCGATACCAAAGATGTCATTCTGTTCAAGCACCTTTTCAAGAGAAATCTTTACTTTCTGTCTCTCGTTATAGAAGCTGGTTACGGTTTCTGTTACGGCTACATCCTGACCTGCATAAGTGAGTTCAACCGAATGTTTTTCGTTATTGATAACCATATCGTTAGGTGCTTTGATTTCTACTACCGTGTATTTTCCGAGATAGAGTTCCTTGCTCTTGGCAAAACCTTCATCATCGGTTGTTACGGTATCTACCACATCGCCCTTGTGGTAACGGAGCGTGCCGTCCGGTGTGATAACATCTTCATCGGCTGTGATTTCATAAACCGCATCTGCAAGTCCTTTGACTGTATATACCGGCTGATAAATCACATCTTTATCTTTCTCGCCAAAAACATTCACACCAAAGAACACCTCGCCGGTTTTCTCAACGGAAATTGTGCCTTTCTGAGCCATATTCGGCTTATCCACCTTAATCAATGTGATACCGCCTTCCTGTGTGGAGTTTTCTTCCGTTACATCAAAAGGAACAGGAGTACTGTCGAGTACATACCCATAGGGCGCTTGAACCTCAACAAGTGAATAACCTTTGCCGTACTCAAGTTTTTCGGGAGTTACAAGCTGTCCGTCTGCGTCGGTATAGAAAGTGTTGATAGTTGTCGGTGTAGGATAAGTAAATGTCATACTTACTTTGTTTCCGGCAGGGTCATAGATTTGGAAGCCTGCACCTGCATACGGAATTGTCTTGCCTGTTTCTGCATCAACCTTTACCACCTTGATATAACTTTCAAAGTTTGCGTTGTTGATGAGATAACGGTAGGTCTGTCCATCCTGAGAAATGAAAACATCAAAGTCTTTCATAAACTCACGACCTTCCCAACCTTTGGTCTGATGAACGGTATATACGCCGTAAGGCATATCCTTTGTCTGAGCAAAACCGTTTTCATCACAGACAACAGTATCTCGTTCATCTTCTTCTGCTGCTTCAAAACTTCCGGAAGATTTAAGATAGATTTCAAAAGTTGCACCGCTTTCAGGTGTTTCAATCTTTGTTTCACCGTCATCGGTGTGTTTGATGATAGCGATATTTCCTTTCATAACCTGTTCGGTAACATCGTTAGAAACAAGGTTGTGTTCAATCGTAAAGAGCTTTGGTTCTGCACCTACCTTGTGTACTGTCTTATCAAGAAGATAGCCCTCGGACGGTGTGATTTCTCTTACTGTCCAATCGCTGTCGCAGACATATTCTTTTGTGGTGAACTGTCCGTCGCTGTCGGTTACATACTTATCCACAAGTGTTTCGCCTTTGTAGATACCGTAAACAGCACCGGAAAGTTTAGCGTCACCCTGAGCAGTGCCTTCTTCTCGGTCGCTCTTTGTTACAGTTACGCTGAACTTTTTAAGAATATTGGTAAAGTCTCGGTTTGTAACCTCATTCCATTTAATCGGTGCAGTCTGCTTTTCCGGAACAACATAACGGATTGCTGTATCCACTTCTTCGAGCGTATATGGTGTGCTTCCGCTAATAAGTACATCTTTGAATGTTGCAACACCATTTTTGTCAGTAACTGCATATTCATCAACGGCAATGCCTGCAAGGGAAGTACCGTAAAGGTGGAATTTCACACCCTCCACAAGATTATCTTCCGATGACTTGATGACCTGAAGATTACCTCTTTTGAGAACATTATTGAAGTTTACGGTTGCCACCTGACCGGCAACAACGGTTACTCTGTGAACCTCCTGCGGGACATATTTATCAATGGACTGTTCCGTTACGGTATATACGCCGGGCATAAGATTATCAAGCTGAAACTTACCACCGTTTGCTGTGGTAACAGTCTGATTAACTCCGTTGCCTGTGATAGTGAATTTGATACCGTCAACCTTTCCGTCCTCGCTGGTTTTTACAATCTTGCAAGAACCGTAGCTGACTTTCATTTTTACAAAGCCGCTGACAGGGTCGCTGACATTCTGACTGTACGAAACGACATCTTGAATACCGTTACCGGGAGAGTTTTTACCGTCCGTCCAAACAACAATGCCCTTGCGAGTGCCGTTTGTTTTGGTTGCGGTAATTGTAAATTCCTTACTCGGAGCTTTTGTCATTGAAACTATCAACTTGTTTCCGCTTTTAGAAAAAGTCACGCCGTAAATATTGGCAGAAAACTCATAATTGCCAAGCACACCGTTTGAGTCTGTAAGAGTAGTAACATACTTGCTTCCGTCCCATTTAAGTTCATTCACCTTTGCAGAGCCGCTTGACTTAGTACAGAAACTTGGCACTTTTGTGTGCTTCTGTACGCTTTCCGACATACTGTTGTAGTAAGCCATAATACGGCTATAAAGGGGATGACCCTTTTGAATATGGTCGAGAATAGCATCATAACTGCCGGGCGACTTATGATTAAAACTTTCATCTCTTTCGCCGACAATGGTTTCCCAAATAAGGAGCTGTGTTGCGATTGCGTGTGAAAGTTTATCTGCGTCATCGCTGTTCTGCGACTTCCAACTTGTGCTAATGCTGCCGCAATATCCGTACTGCAAAATACGACCGATATTAAGTCGAATATCATCGCCGGAAATTGTGCCGTTAGAGCCAAGGTTATTGAAATAATCCTCGTTTTTCTCGGTAAGAGTATCTCCGGTATGCTGACCCGTGCCCGGCTCGATACAGTAAGCAATATTCCCCGAATACGAACCCATTGCTCTGAGTGAATCGGTGCTTATTGCGTGAGAGTACCAACCGTTCATAAATTTGAGTTCACCGTGACCCCACTTACCGTTGTTGTTTGTATCTCCACTACGGGGAAGTTGCATAATATACACATCGGACTTCGTACCCGAAGCGGCATAAGCAGTTGTCCCGATATTTGTAAATACACCGAGACTGAGAACCGCCGCCATTACAAGCGATACAGCTCTCTTGAATTTCGTTTTTACCATTTGGTTTTCCTCCTTAAAGTGAAAGAACGCACCGATTATCAGTGCGTTCAATTCTGTGTTTGATTTAGTTTTAGCAATATCCGATGTAGATTTCGTATTCCGTATCGGATACCTTTTCAGCCCATATCCATACTGCCGTAAAGCCCTCAACATTTTTGTATCTGTTCAGCCTACTTTTAATGTCGTCTTTAATGCCTGTTCGTCTGCTGTTCGCTGTAATAGGATTATCCCAACATTCCGTTGCTGTACTGTCCAGTTCTAAACCGATACTTTGAGCATAGCTCTTTGCGTAACTCACATATTCGCTCACATCAAAAGTCTGCTTTGGCGACTCTGTGGGTTTCGGCTCTTTTGGCTTTTCAGTCGGCTTTGGTGTAGCGGATGTTGGTTCTTTTGATTGTTCCGTGTGCTTTTCGGACACAGTCGGTGTGTTTGTCCGCTTTGACGGTTCTGCTTTCGGCTTTTCAGAACTTTTTTCTTCCGCCGATTTTGACTGAACATTGCAGATAGCCTTACTTTCATCAACTTTTCTGCTTTCGTCAGTCGTATTCGGTGTTTTTTCCTGAATAGCCGTACTTTCCTGTTCGGTTGATGTTTCTTCCTGAGATTGCGTTTCAGTATTACCAGCCGGAAAAGAAGTCTCTGTTTTCGTTTCATTCTTTGCAGCTTCTTTGGCTGTGTTACTGCTGCAACCAACAAGTAAAATCATAAAAAAAGCAAGCATACAAGCGGTTAATCTCTTTTTCATAGCATATCGCTCCTTTCGCCTTAATCGTACTCAATTAGGCAAAAAACATCAAAGGTGCGAATAGCCAAACTTTTCATCGTAGCAGACATTTTGCTTTCACTTCAAATGTGCGAACCCTTTAATAGACGGCTATATGTTAGTTGAGACAGATATATTTAAGGGAGATAGAATATATCTTTTCAGCTGGTAAACAGTAGGTATATATAAGGGGTAGAGTGTGAGAAGGGGGAAGGCTATCGGCTGTCACGGTCAGCTCTCTGTTTGAGAAACTTGTTGTAATACTCCAAAGCCTTGCATACGAACTCCTCAGTTTGACTTACCGGGATATTCTTCGGTATAAGCTGTCGAACCCTGTCACCTCTTAACACAATTTTCTCTTTTTGATTTGGCTTTTCCTCCGACATAATGGCTTGGATAGCCTCGGTTGTCAGTTTGCCCTCGTCAAAAAACTTTCGCATACGGATAGTTTGGTCGTGAGACGGTGTAGCGTCGTTCATATCAATCTCGTCCACCACATCACGCTGACTGTCCTCATCAAGATACGACAATTCAACCGCCGGTCGCATTTTAATTCGCCCCTCATCAACAAATTCAAGCAGTTCGGGAACAAGGTTTGTTAAGCGGACATATCGGTAAATTTGATTTTTACTTTCGCCCGTCTTATCGGCGAGTTCATCACTTGACTTCGCAAATTCTAAATTGTTCCCCACTGGGGAATTATTTTTTGCTGGTCTGCCTGCTTGCCTTTTCATTGCGTCCAAACGCATTTTGTAGGCATAGGCTTTTTCGCTTGGCAGTATTTGCGACCTTTGAAAGTTGCTCTCAACCATTAGAATTGTGGCTTCATCTTTGCTGAGGTCAACAACCTCACAACGGAGCGTATCAAAACCGGCAAGTTCACTTGCTCGTTTTCGTCTGTGTCCCGATATGAGTTCATATCTGCCGTCCTCTTTCTGCCTTACTGTTGCCGGAGTAATAACCCCACGCTCCTTGATACTCTCAACAAGCTGTTGCATATCCTCATCATCACGCACCTTAAACGGGTGGTCGGGGAAATCATCAATCAGCTCTAACGGAATATCTCGGATTTTTGAAAGTTTTTCTTCATCTCTCTGCTCTTGAGTTGAAAACAAGTCATCGAGCCTCGTGAGAGTGAAGTCGCTCTTTCTTCCTGCCATCGGCTAACACCTCCTTTGTAAATTCGGCATACGCCTTAGACACCGTACTGTTCGGTTCATAGGCAAAAATGCTCTTGCCTTTTGAAGAAGTCTCTGCGGCTTTTACGGCAATCGGTATATGTGTTCGATACATTTTGATTTGACTGCCGAAGTTTTCTCGCAACGCTTCTACTGTACTTTTGGCGAGGTTGGTGCGGCTATCCACCAAAGTAAGAAGCATACCGTCAATCTTTAAGTTTGGATTGATACGCTTCTTTACTCGTGAAATGGTCTGCACAAGTTGCGTCATACCCTTAGCCGGCAAATACTGAGCCTGAACAGGAATGATAACGCTGTCGGCAGCAGACAAAGCATTGATTGTTACCATACCCAGTGAGGGCATACAATCTATAAGGATATAGTCGTATTTTTCCCTTACTTCGGTTAGATAATTTCTTAATGCCGTTTCTCTGCTCATTGCATTAACAAGGTTAAATTCCATTGCCGAGAGTTCAAGATTTGCCGGAACAAGGTCAACACCTTCGTCGTGGTGTAAGATACCGACCATAGGGTCTTTCATCGTTTCGTTTATGACATCTGTGAGTTTCGTTGCAAGCGTGATACCCAAACTATCTGTATCCTGCCAACCGAGGCAAGTGGTTAAGTCGCCCTGTGGGTCTGCGTCTATGAGCAATACTTTCTTGCCCTGCATTGCAAGACCTACACCGAGATTTACCGTAGTGGTTGTCTTTCCAACTCCGCCTTTTTGATTGCATATAGCAATCGTTTTGCAGTTCGACACTTTTGCGTCCTCCTTTCGTAAAATTCATAGTCATTAGGATACGACTATGTACTTGACCGTTTCATTTCCTAAACGGTCGTGGCAATATTCGTTCTCAACACCCCTTGCCGAGCATATCGCTTTTGGGAAGTCGCTAAGGAACAGACTGCTATCTGTATCATAGGAGTTTCACCTCTGCCGGGTTCTCCGCCAGCTCCGTAGAGAAGTATCATTATCCTTCTGACTGTCATCGCCGTAACAAGGGCAATCTGTTACTTATACCGGGAGTTCTCGCTGTTCTCAATGAGAAGTCACGGCGTACCCGATAAAGTGGCTATCATCAGAATTAAAGTCTTAGCGACCTGTATATTCAATTTTCAATGTCCAAATGAAAGGCTCCGAATTGTCATTCGGAATTAACCCCTTCACTCATTTGGACAAAGGGGTATGAAATGCACACCCAAAATCGCCGTTTTTCCGAAAAATTTTTCAGAAAAATTTTCTGCAACAAAAAAAGCCGCCTGTTTCGGTTGGAAACAGACGGCATAAATGCGTGAACTATTCAATTTTCAATTTCTTTTTCTTTGCAGACAACACTTTAAGAAGAACATCATCTACTGCGTCGGTGTATCTTCCTTGTGCTATCAAATTGTTTTTCAAATCTATAAGCGACTGTATCACTTTACTTTGCTCATCGGCTGTCAGGTAGAGATGATATTTCTTTTCTCTCATCGGTTATCCCTCCAATTCTCAAATATTCTTTTAATTATCCTGCAATCTTGTTCAGTATCAGAAGAAATAAATATATGTACGCTTTGAAATGCTGCTTTGATACGCTGTGCATATTCGGTTTCCGTTTCATTCTCTTTTATCGGTAGCCTTATGAGCTTTACATCTCTTTGCTTGCATAGATGTTCTTTCAGCATTTCTATTTTCTCCGAGCCTAAATTCACTTCGATTGTTACTTGTTCGGACGGGATATATACATCAATAGGAATACCGATTAGCCTGTCTGAACCGAGTTCGATTTTTAAGCCTTTCATTTTTGCGTAGTAACTAATCGCAAATGCGGGGAACAAAGACCTATATTCCTGTTCGCACTCTCTGCAACCTTTGCCGAGAACTGCACGCTCTACTATCTTCATACTCCAAGAGTGTCCGTATCTGCATTTCCACCAAGCTCTCTTTGCCGAGCTTCTCGAAACTTCTGTCGGTTTCAACTTGTTTAATTCATAATCCCACTCAACAAGCAATTCGCTGTTCGTCGTTGCAAGGTCGTTGTATCCTGCACGAACTGCTCTTTCTGCACACACGGGGCATACCGTTCCTTTGACACGAGCGTTGATAACTGACTTCCACTCGTTACCGCATTTTTTGCAATGCCACCATACATTCTTTCTTGATTTGGCATTAACCTCATCGGGCTGCAATGGAAAATTCTGTTCCGCCCATTCCTCGACAATGTTTGGGTGAGTGGTTTTCAAATCATTTCTGCCTTTAACAAGAACATATCCGCTACAACAAGGGCATTTGCTACCATAGGAGCGTGTGGAGATAAGCGTATTCCATTCATAGCCACAGGTTTTGCACTTCCACCAAATCTTGCTGTTTGCAAACGCCGTAACTTCTGTGGGCTTCTTTTCGTTTCTATCTGACCATTCGGCTGCTACATCCGGAAATACTGTCGCAAGGTCATTAAATCCGGCAAGGACTTTATTATGCGAGCAGTATGGACAGCCTGTGCCGTTTATCGTTCTGCTCTTTACGGTAGCAGTCCATTCGTGTCCCAGCTTGCATTGCCAAATTACTTTTTTGTGAGAGCCAATAGAAACCTCTGTCGGCTTTATTTCGTTCTTCTCAGACCACTCAGAAACCAATTTAGGCTTCAATGTACTTAAATCGTTAATACCCGTAACTACTCTTGCACCTGAACATATCGGGCATTTTTCGCCGTTGGAACGAGCTTTTACGCTTGTTTCCCACTCGTGACCGCAAGTGCCTTTCCACCATACTTTCTTATTAGAGCCGAAAGTCACGCTGTCCGGTGTCAGCGGTAAATTCCTATCCGACCATTCGACAATCAATTCCGGATGTACTGCCGCTAAGCTGTTACTCATATCAAAACCTCCACTTCCTATGTGATTAAAGTATATGAAGTTTCGGCTTTTTCTTGTAGTTTGCGAATATCAGTAAAAATAAAAAAGCCCATTAAGAAAAGGTTTCTCCTCTCTCAAAGGGCAATATACAACCAATTACTCATCATCTATATCTAATCGCTGATTTATTTCTTTTACCAATTCTTTAGGGTCTTCCGTTCGTAATCTTTTTGCAAACTCAATCATTATTTCCTGTTCATCCTTGCTCATTTGCTCAAACATATCTGCCATCTCTTTTTCTCTCTGTGTCAATCGCATATACATTTCTTGTTCCTCCAATTTTAAGCTCATACAATATCGTATCGTCAGGAACATCTTAACTGTTATCCCTCTTCTGTGTAAACATCGGTTTATAACGAAAAAAAGGGCAATTCCGCAATGGAACTGCTTATTAGTCACGACAAAAACTTAGCAACTCATTTTGCGGATAGGAGTGTATATTTGTCATGAAATACAAAGATTTAACACATATAACAAATTTTATAAAAGAACAAACTGCAAGAATTGAAGTTATCTCTGTAAATAAATATTTTAATTCTATTTTTGCAGGGAAAAAATGTAAAGTTCAAGCTGTAAATAATGTATCATTTCAAATCAATAGAGGTGACAAATTTGGAATTATAGGAACAAGTGGATGTGGCAAAACAACTTTAGCAAGAATAGTTTTAGGTCTTATAAAACCTGACAGTGGTACTGTTAATAAATATGGTAAAATTGGATTTGTAGCCCAAGATCCCTACGCTTCCCTATCACCTAATATGACTGTTCGGGAAATAGTCAGAGAACCACTCCGTTTTTTAAGTAAAATTAATAAATCTAAAGAAATTGAGCTTGTTGATAATGCTTTAAATGCTGTTCATTTAAATCCTTTAAAATATGCTGACAGACCTTCTAAACTAAGTGGAGGAGAAAGACAACGAGTAAGTATAGCACGAGCTATCGTTATCAGGCCTGATTTCTTGGTTATGGATGAGCCAACATCAATGTTGGATGAGGCTGTTAAAAAAGAGATTCTCGATGTAATACGTGTTATTGTTGAAAAAGAACAATGCAGCCTTTTAATGATTACACATGATATTGCCATGTCAGCAAATATGTGTGATAAACTGTTAGTTATGGAAAATGGTTGTATCGTAGAAGCGGGCGATAAAGAACAAGTTTTTAATAATCCGCAACATCCATTTACTAAAAAACTAATATTGGCAGCAACTGATATAGAAGGTTATTGGGAAAAAATCGGCATTACAAAGGCAGAAACCAAAGAATAAATATTATGGTTGCGGAGATTAAAGGAGATTAATTCTATGAAAAAACAAAGAGTATTTATCACTGGAGCTACCGGCACTATGGGATTGGCAAGTCTAAAAAAGATGTTAAAAGATTCCGATAAGCAGGATATTGTTATACTTTCATTAGATACAGAGCGAGATCGTAAAATCCTTAAGCCATATCAAAATAAAAAGGGACTTAAAATCATTTGGGGCGATTTAACGGATTATGACATTGTTTTAAAATGCGTCAAAGGCTGTGATATCATTCTTCATATTGCAGCTTTTGTGTCTCCGGCGGCAGACTACCATCCTAAACAAGCTATGAAGATTAATTACGGCTCTACACGCAATCTGATTAATGCCATTTATGAACTCGGGCAAGAGAATCATACTCGCTTTGTATATATAGGTACCGTAGCCGAGACAGGCGATAGGATGCCTCCAATTCATT